>Tibetan_p1__coassemble_88_pt1 | contig 73707 bp, 59 predicted proteins | sample Tibetan_p1__metabat2_high_PE_033 | metagenome-assembled genome bin Tibetan_p1
TTGCAATAGTCCAAATGATTGTTTGTGTCATGGGTTATTTAAATTATATAGTTGTTATTTCTCTTTGATGTAGAAAACAAACTCATTGCTGAGCTTGTCTCTGCAAAGCCATATGACAAAATAATACACTGCCACTCCTGCTATTGATGCAAGACCGGTGGCAGCTTCGTTATCTGTAACGGCTGACAAAGATAGTATTAAAATCATTAAAATAGCCAAAGGGATAACATAAGATATCCAAACAGCTTTCATTCCCATCGATTTCTTCGTCAACACGTTAACCTCCTGTCCGATTTCATAAATAGTGTATGGGTCGGTCGGAACTGCAATCAGTTTTTCCTGCTCTTCGGACATCCCGCAAAGCGCCTTGGCGTGGCAAGAGGCGCAAGCAGAGGACGACATAATGCGGACAGTTGTAAAATCAGGAGTAATCTCAACAATCTGTCCCTCGTGAGCTATTTCATCTTTCTTCTTTATCATATATGTTCGTTTTATTGGCAGGTTGATTACATAAAGTCCGGATTAGGACCAAACCCTCCAGAATCGGCAAACGGGTCTGAAAAGTCATCATTCATATTAGATTCATAGGTCATATTCTCAACCTGAGAAACAAGGCTGTCCTGCTCATCGACAAAACGGACTTCATTGGCACGGAACCTCATATCTATATCTGCAATTGCACCGTTACGATGCTTTGCAATGATGATCTGTGTCCTTCCTATATCATCCACATTGTCTGACAAACCCTGATAGTCTGCCCTATGTATGAAAATAACCATATCGGCATCCTGTTCGATGGAACCGGACTCACGCAAGTCACTTAGTTGAGGGCGGTTTTTACCTCCCTGTCTATTCTCCGACTGACGCGAAAGCTGTGAAAGGGCAATAATAGGGATATTCATCTCCTTAGCCGTAGCCTTAAGGGTACGGGAGATTGCTGCCACTTCCTGTTCACGCATTCCACGAAGCTCGGAAGGTCCTTGCATCAACTGGAGATAATCGACAACAACCAGTCTGACACCTTTCTGCTTGACAAGCTTCTTCACTTTGGAACGGAACTCCATCACAGGGAGCGACGGAGTATCGTCAATATACATCGGGGCTTTGGCAAGACGCTTCAACTGTACCTCAAGCTGAACCCACTCGTGAGGTTCCATCTTGACACCTCCCTTGATTTTGTCACCACTTAGACCGGTTTCGGATATCATCAGACGCTTGGCGAGCTGAATTGCCGGCATCTCAAGAGAGAAAATAGCAACAGGCATATTGAAATCCACAGCCGCATTCCTCGCAAGGTTAAGCACAAAGGCAGTCTTACCCATAGACGGACGGGCTGCAAGGATGATAAGATCCGAAGCCTGCCATCCCAAGGTAATCTTGTCAAGAGAAGGGAATCCGGAAGGTACTCCACTCAAACCACCTTCAGCATTCTGAAGTTTCTGAATGTCGGCCATCGCCTCATTAATGACCCTTCCTATTTCCTCTACATCCTTTTTGACATTGTTCTGTATGGCAGCGAAGACTTTTGTCTGGGCTATATCAATCAAATCATCAACGTTGACAGACTCATCATAAGAAGATTTCAAAATATCATACGAAGCCGTTATCAACTCGCGCTGAATAAATTTCTGCTTGAGAATCCTTATATAATACTCAATATGCGCAGCAGCACCGATTTTCTGAGACAAGGCAACCAAAGCGACCGTTCCGCCTATGGCCTCCAGATTTCCCATTGACTTCAATTTCTGGGATACAGACAAAAGGTCAAGGGCGACGTGCTCATTTGACAATGAGCGCATCGCCTCGAATATCATTCTGTGTTTCTCGATGTAAAAACAACCTGGAACAAGTTCATCCATAGCCTCATCTATACAATTCGGCTCTATGAGCATTGCACCGAGGACAGCCTCTTCGACATCAAGAGCTTGAGGCGGTTTGTTTCCCATCTCAAGCCCTAATGTTTCTAAATTGGGTTCATCCTTTTTACGGCGAGACCTTTTTTTGTTTTCTTCTGCCATATCCGATTTACTCGAAATCCGGATTCACAAGGATTCTTCCGCAATATTCGCAGATAATCATCTTCTTGTTGGAAGCTATATCTATGAGTCTCTGTGGAGCTATAGTGTTGAAACATCCGCCGCAAGAGTCGTTATTGAAAACTGAAACTACAGCAAGATGGTTGTTGCAACTGTTCCTGATACGGTCGTATGCACTCATCGTTCTGTCATCTATTTTGGCAGCGCAAGTGTCACGTAAAGCACGAAGTTTCTGCTCTTCCTTGGAAGTTGCCTCAACAATAGTGCTCAATTCTTCCTTCTTGGCCTTCAGGTCATCCTGACGGATAGCCATCTTCTCTTTGAGAACCTCGATTTCATTCTTCTTTTCAAAGATGCTCTCTTTTGTCTCAGCTATGTTCTTCTCTGCGATTTTCTTAAGAAGATCCTGGTTCTCAATCTCTTTGTGAAGTGAGTCGTACTCACGGCTGTTGGCAATGTTCTCAAGCTGAGATTTGTACTTCTCTATCTGAGTATCACACTCAGTCACATTCAGCTTGTTCTCGGCTATCAATTTGTTGCAGGCATCAATCTGCTCCGTGATGTGTGCAGTCTTTGCCTTGAATTCAGCAATCTCAGACTCAAGGTGCTCAACTTCCATCGGAAGTTCACCTCTGAGCTGAAGAATCTTGTCTATCTGTGTATCTGCCTGCTGAAGTGCGTACAAAGTCTTAAGTTTTTCGCTGACACTCAGATCTGAATCGGCAAAGCTCTTCTGAATTGAAACGAAGGTCTCCCTCTGATCGATAGGAGTTTCGATTTTCTTTGTCTTTTTAGCCATTTCGCTTAAAAATAAAATATCGGGTTACTATTTATATTCTCCGTAATGCGGACTGCAAAGTTAGGAAATTTTTTCTTTATCAATGAAAATAATATATCAACTATTTCCTTTTCACTCTCATAATGACCAATATCCATAATCATAAAGCCATTCTTGGTGAAAAAGTGGTGATAGGAAACATCTCCAGTGATATATGCCTGAGCACCTGAAGCAATTGCAGCGTCTATCAGAGATGCTCCTGAACCGCCACAAACAGCTACACGCCCGACAAGACCTGAAACCGGCTTCGAACAGCGCACCACTCCAAGCCCGAAACGCTCCTTCACATAAGCAACAAAGTCATCGGCAGGCATAGGCTCCGGAAGATTTCCCACCATACCGAGACCGGCGCCGTTGCCATCTTGATCAAGTATTTCAGCATCTGCAAGAGCAAGGCGCGATGCCATAGCCCCGCTTACTCCATTTGCCACCTTGTCAGCATTTGTATGAGCTGCATATATATTGATTCCGGCTGATATAGCTTTGATTACAGCCAAACCAACAGGTTCCTCCGGAGAAATCTTCTTCAATCCTGAAAAAATCAGCGGGTGATGGGTAACAATCATATCAGCACCGCATCTCATAGCTTCATCCACAAGATCCGAAGTACAATCAAGTCCTATCAGTACAGAACTCACCGGAGCATCAGGTGAGCCTATACACAATCCGCTATTGTCCCATTTCTCCTGAATGCACAAAGGAGCAAACTCCTCAATTACAGATATTATGTCTCTAACTTTATATTGCATACATATAATATAATTATTAACACGCCATATTCCCGCAAATCCGGAAATCGGGATTATATTCATTTCAAAGTCGAACGAATCTCAACAAGCTGACTTCTGATTGCTTTCAGAGAATCCAACACTTTGGATTTTTCCAAGGCTACCTTGTCGTCTCCTTTCAGACGTTTGGCGGCACCCTGGAGAGTCAACCCCTCCACCTTGACGAGAATGTGAATCTGTTTGAATGTCTCTACATCCGAAACACTGAACAAACGGTTTCCTTTGGCGTTTCTCTTCGGCTTGATATGACGGGAAAACTCATTCGACCAAAAACGCACAAGGGAAACACTCTCACCGAGTATTTCCGCTACCTCTCCTATCGTATATTGGTACTTGCTGCTTTCCATCAAAATACACCTTTATCATTAATAACATATCAAAGCCACATCAGCACACCGGACAATTAATCCATTGACTGGCCCGTAACTGCTGACATAACCAGCATATTCACATATTCCTCTGCTGTTACCGACCCGAAAAAATGATTCACAGGGTCCAGTACCACTGTATCTCTCAATACCTCATAATGAAGATGCGGTGCAAACGAATTGCCAGAGAGTCCGACATATCCCAAAAGAGTTCCTTTGGCAACCTTTCTTCCTTTATATGCTACTACATCCGCAAGATGGGCATATTTTGTAATATATCCTCCCTTGTGCTCTATGATAACGACATTTCCCAGACCTTTACGGGAACGCACTACCGAAATCACCACCCCGTCCGCTACGGCATTTACCGGCTCTCCGGCTGGGGCTATCAAATCAAGCCCGTTATGCCTCATCGGGACTTTATAGAAAGGATTTATCTTTTCACCCACAGATGCCCCGGTCCTTGCAAATGACATCTTATCCAAAGGAGATATCATCGGAGGCATAGTGAAATCATTGCTGCCGACAATTGCATTAATGACACGGAAATTCTCCTCAACAGCATCTGCCCCGCTGATTACCCTGGCTAATTTGGCATTTGTATAAGCGACCAGTTCCATATCCGGAACCGTATCCAAAGCTGTCATTGTCACTAAAGATGCCGAAGGGTCAATGGAAGGCGCCTGGGCGTGAAAAATCTCCTTATATATTTGATTATCACGCACTTGCAGACCACTCACCACATCCGCAAGAAGTTTCTCCTTTTCTTCCATCTCGGGAATCATTTTCTCATACATACGATTCTCGCTTGCAAGCCGTTTCTCTGTATCTGTACTGAAAAACAATGCAAAGACGGAATAATAAAGAACAGCCATTGAAGCCGTAGCAACCAGAAAGACAAGTACTCTTCTGAGTACAGTTCCGAACGAAGACCTTACTTTCCTGAAATTATTGTCTTCATCCAATATGTATCGGCTTCTCATAGTCAACGTCTCCTGTGAGAAGGATGCAGTGGCACTTTTTCTGAAGAGGCTTCGGTCATCTGCACCATAGCGGAATATTCATCGGAAGTTATGCCGAGATCATAGTAATTTGTCGGATTGACCGGCCTATCCTTGTAAATAACCTCATAATGAAGATGAGGTCCGGATGAACGTCCTGAATTTCCACTCTCTCCTATGCACTCTCCCCTCTTTATCTTCATCCCCTCAGCGACAGATATATTCTTCATATGAGCGTATCTGGTCTTGTATCCGAATCCGTGGTCAATCACAATTGAATTTCCATATCCGAAAAACTCCAACTTCACACTTTCCACCACACCATCTCCTGTCGAATATACCGGATTGCCTGGTTTCAACGCAAAATCCACTCCTGCGTGAAGTTTCGTACGCTTTGTGAAAGGGTCCGACCTGTATCCGAAACCGCTTGAGAGGCGATATACCGCAGGATCAGGATTGATCGGTGGAATTGCCGGTATGCAGGATGCCATATCACCGGCTCTTTTCGACAGCATCGCTACCTCATCAAAGGACTTGGACTGCACATAGGTTTTCTTTGTAAGGGCATCAAGACGCACTACGGTATTCTTTAGAATCGGCTGGTGTCCGGCATCATCAAGCCAGGCATAACGGTTAACTCCTCCGAATCCGGCATTGCGCACTTCAGGTGAGATTTCATTCATACCGAAAATAGATCTGTAAATGTCGTCATCACGCAACTGTAGGGTCTTGAGAATGCCTTCATATTTGTCAAGACGGCTGTTCAAAACTTCAACTTTCGAACACCACCTGTCATTTGCCTTTTTCAACATCAGAGTCTTGGGAGTATCAAGTCCAAGGACCGAAGTATATATCCATAAGTATATGAATGTCATTGCGATGCTCGAAGCAAAAAGTGCTGTCGAACGCCACAGATGGGACATTTTGGAGACCTTGACTTCTTCATAAGCCAAAGTCTTCTTATTGAATACATATTTCTTGATTTTCGCCATAACGCGCAAAGATACTATTTTTTTTCATATTCCTATAATTTAGGCAAAATGTTTTTATAATCTCGTTAAATAAAGAAAAAAGTTGTAATTTTGCGAGTTAGTCCGTGCTTGCGGTAATGAAAAACGAATAAAATTTAATCAAGATATGACATCCAAAGAAATCAGAAAAGCCTTTTTGGACTTTTTCGCTTCAAAGGGCCACCACGTGGTACCATCAGCTCCTATGGTCGTAAAAAACGACCCTACCCTAATGTTTACCAATGCAGGAATGAACCAATTCAAGGATTGGTTCCTCGGAAACAGCGCTCCGAAATGGAACAGAGTGTGTGACAGCCAGAAATGTTTGAGAGTCAGCGGAAAGCACAATGACCTCGAAGAGGTGGGACACGACTCATACCACCACACTATGTTCGAGATGTTGGGTAACTGGAGTTTCGGAGACTACTTCAAGACCGAAGCGATAGACTGGGCTTGGGAACTTCTGACAGATATCTACAAAATAGACAAGGAGAGACTCTACGCTACAGTGTTCGAAGGTTCTGCCGAAGACGGAACCCCACTCGATACAGAGGCTATGGAGGCTTGGAAGAAACATCTTCCTAAAGAGAGAATCCTGCTCGGAAACAAACACGACAATTTCTGGGAAATGGGTGACACCGGTCCTTGCGGTCCTTGCAGCGAAATCCACGTGGACCTCAGAAGCGATGAGGAAAGAGCCGCTGTCCCAGGTGTTGAACTCGTAAATAAAGGACACCACCTCGTGATCGAAATATGGAACCTGGTGTTTATGCAGTTCAATCGTAAAGCCAACGGAAGTCTTGAGCTCCTGCCTAACCACAATGTGGATACAGGAATGGGTTTTGAGCGTCTTTGTATGACCCTGCAAGGAAAGCAGAGCAACTATGACACAGATGTATTCACCGGAATGATTGGCCGCATCGAGGAATTGTCAGGACACAAATACGGACTCAATGAAAAAGAGGACGTGGCTATGAGAGTTATAGCAGACCATATCCGCGCCATCAGCTTCTCAATAGCCGACGGTCAGTTGCCGTCAAATGTCAAAGCCGGATATGTAATCCGCAGAATTCTGCGCAGGGCAGTACGTTACGGCTACACATTCCTCGGATTCAACGAACCTTTCCTTTGCCGCCTCGTAAGCCAGCTCGTAGACGATATGGGAGAATTCTATCCTGAAATAGCAAAACAGCAGACCCTTATCGAGAGAGTAATCAAGGAAGAGGAGATGGCTTTCCTCCGCACTCTTGACAGAGGTATCAGACTGATGGACAATATAATGGCGAAATCTGCCGAGACAAAAGTAATCTCAGGTGAAGATGCCTTCGTCCTTTACGACACCTTCGGATTCCCGATTGACTTGTCGGAACTTATTGCGTCTGAAAACGGATATAAGATTGACATCGATGGCTTCAATGCAGAACTCCAGAAACAGAAAGACAGGGCACGTAATGCAACTGCCATTGAGTCAGGAGACTGGGTTGAGTTCACCCATTGTGAAAACATCGAATTCCTCGGCTACGACTACACCGATATAGAAGGTGTACAGCTAACAAGACACCGCACAGTAAAAGCAAAAAACAAGACAATGTACCAGCTTGTATTTGAGCGTACACCATTCTACGGAGAGATGGGAGGCCAGGTAGGAGACACAGGATGGATAGAGTCTGAAAGCGGCGAGAAAATCAAGATTATCAACACAATAAAGGAGAACAACCTGACGATACACGTTGCAGAAAGCATACCTTCAGACTGCACAGAAAGCTTCAATCTTCACGTAGACGCAGAAAGAAGGCAGCAAATAGAAAACAACCACTCGGCTACACACCTCCTGCATCAGGCTTTGAGGGAAATTCTCGGAACCCACGTTGAGCAGAAAGGATCATACGTGTGCGACAAATATTTCCGCTTCGACTTCTCGCACTTCGAGAAACTTACAAACGAACAGATTGACTTGATTGAAAACAGAGTCAACGAGCTAATCAGAGCCAACTACTCTCTGGACGAAAACCGTGCGGCCACTATGGAAGAGGCTATGGAAATGGGAGCTATGGCATTGTTCGGAGAAAAATATGGAGATAAAGTCCGCGTCGTAAGATTCGGTGACTCTTGCGAGCTCTGTGGAGGTTGCCACACTTCAGCAACAGGAAATATCGGTTTCTTCAAGATTGTCTCTGAATCAGCAATCGCTGCCGGTGTGCGCCGTATCGAGGCCGTAACAGGAGTGCACGCTGAGATGATGGTAGACGAGATGGAAACAACACTGAGAGCTATCAAGTCATTCTTCAATAACGCTCCTGACCTTGCCGGAGCAATCCGCAAGATGATCGAGGAGAACGACAACTACAAGAAGCAGATGGAAGAGGTTATGAAGGAGAAGAGCGTGACTATGAAAAACTACCTGAAAACGATTTCCAAGGAAATCAACGGTGTGAACATTGTCACAATAGACACACCTTGCGACCCGGCTATGCTGAAAAATGCAGCATTTATGCTTCAGAAAGAAGCTGAAAACCTTGCTGTTGCAGCTGCATTTGAAGCTGACGGAAAACCTCAGCTCCTTCTTATGTATTCAGCAGACCTTGTCAAGGCCGGACACAATGCCGGTGCCGACATCCGCGATGCTGCAAAACTTATTCTCGGTGGAGGCGGAGGACAGCCAGGTCTTGCAACTGCAGGAGGAAAGAATACCGAAGGTCTCAAAGAAGCTCTCAACAGGATGGTTGAACTTGCCACTCGCAAATAATCACCGTCTGCAATTCTCACAGGATGAAGAAACTCGACCAATTCATACTCAAATCATTCATAGGACCGTTTATAGCGATTCTTTTGGTCGTTGTATTCATCCTAATGATGCAGTTCCTGTGGCTTTACATTGATGAGCTTGTTGGTAAAGGACTGAGCCTCAAGATCATATTGGAATTTCTGGGATGGGGCAGCGCGACTTTGCTGCCTCTATCCCTTCCATTGGCCACACTGCTTGCCTCAATGATGACGCTCGGCACGCTCGGAGAAAACAATGAGTTGCTTGCCATCAAAGCAGCAGGAATCTCACTGAAGAGAGTGCTTACGCCGCTTTGCATAACATCATTCATTATAAGCATCGGTGCCTTCTTTATTGCAAATGACCTCATTCCTGTTGCCTACAACAAGATTTTCACCCTCAGGGATGATATCGGAAGGACTAAGGAAGAAATCAAGATACCTACAGGTACATTTTACAATGGCATCGACGGATATATCCTTCGAATAAACAGTCGCGACGAGAAAACCGGAACTATGCACGGAGTTATGGTATACAACCATACCGGGGGCAAAGGAAACACAAGTTTGGCTCTGGCAGACTCGGCATCTATGAAAATGTCCAAAGACAAATCATACTTGTCTTTCGTTCTTTACGATGGTACCAACTACGAAGAAACCAACACAAAGAGATACAGGGACACTACACTTCAGTTGCAGAAAATCGATTTCAGAAAACAGGAACTCATAATTCCGCTTCAGAACTATGCGTTCCACAAATCTGACAGCAGCAGGTTCGGAGACGAGGTAAAATCAATGAACCTCAAACAGTTGTATCACGGACAAGACTCCATAGGAAATTTGGACTCGACAGCGAAGAGGTCCAATATAAAAGCAATGGCTGATACGCGTGTGCTGCGCTATAACAGACAACTTGACTCCTCACAGGTGAAAGTTGAAGAACGCAGCGCATTCAATTCTGAAGAATTGCTTAAATGGAAGAACCTGGAAGACGAAATCAAGGCAGTGGAAAAAGCCAAGTCCAATGCAGAAGAGCTACAAATGTCTCTGGCTTCGTATGCAAGGGAAAGATTTCATTACACCTTCACACTCCGAAGAATTGATATAGAAATACTTAAAAAGTTCGCACTCGCCATAGCCTGCTTCATTTTCTTCTTTATCGGAGCTCCACTGGGAGCATTGATCAGAAAAGGAGGTTTGGGTACACCGGCCATCGTATCGGTACTGTTCTTCGTATTGTATTGGGTTGTGGACATATCGGGAACCAAACTTGCCAGAGACGGTGCGGTCGACCCCTTCTCCGGAGTATTCATTTCCAGCTACGTACTCTTCCCTATCGGAATGTTCCTTACCTGGAAAGCAATCAATGATTCATCCATTATCAGTATGGATGCGGTTAAAAACGGATTCAGAAAATTAAAAACTAAAATTATGGGATTTTTCAAGAAAACCAGAATTGTATATATGGGTACGCCGGAATTCGCTGTCGCACCTCTTGACCAACTTATCAAGAACGGATATGATGTAGTCGGAATCGTAACGGTAGCAGACAAAGCGAGCGGCAGAGGTCTAAAGGTGAATCAAAGCGCAGTAAAGAAATATGCAGTAGAGCACAATATTCCTGTACTGCAGCCTCTTTCATTGAAAGATCCGGAATTTCTTGAGGAACTTAAGGCGTGGAAGCCTGACTTGTTCGTTGTGGTTGCTTTCAGAATGCTGCCTAAGGTTGTATGGGAGATTCCTAAACTGGGAACATTCAACCTCCACGCTGCTCTGCTCCCTCAGTACAGAGGCGCAGCTCCTATAAACTGGGCAGTCATAAATGGAGAAAAAGCTACAGGTGTTACTACATTTATGATTGACGACGGAATGGATACCGGCAAAATTATGTTCCGCGAACAATGTCTTATCACTCCGGAAGACAATGCCGGCACAGTACACGACAAACTTATGGAACTCGGTTCGAACCTGGTAGTACAAACAGTTGAAGCCATCATTGAGAATCACGTAGAGATGAGAATCCAAAGGAGCTTTATCCAGGGTTCGGAAGTACTGAAACCTGCTCCTAAGATTACAAGAGAGCTTTGCCATATCGACTGGTACGGAAATACAAAAGATATACATAATCTCGTAAGAGGTCTGAGTCCATATCCTGCTGCCTTCACAGAACTTGTAAAAGATGACAAGACTCTGCAATGCAAGATTTACGAGTCGGAGAGAATCGAAGACGATGCTTTCCGGAAAATGCTAAATGACAACGGAATTCAGTCAATCTCAGCAGGTGATATTGTCACAGACGGCAAGACTTTCCTGGCAATCGGAACCGCAGATGGTGCCCTTGGAATAAAGGAACTGCAGATTTCCGGCAAGAAGCGTATGAATGTGAAAGACTTCCTCCTTGGATTCCGCGATGCTTCTTTATGGAAGACAACGAAAGGAACCTCTTCTAATATAACGAAAAATGCCTAAGGAAATAATCATATTGTGCAACGGAAAATTTCCGGAAAACGAATATCCGAAATATCTACTGAAAATGGCAGACTTCGTGATATGCTGCGACGGTGCTTTGGAAAAATTCATAAGACACAGCAAGGAAATTTTCGGTTGTGAACAACTGCCAGACCTGGTCATTGGCGATATGGATTCGCTCACGCCCGAACTGAAATCCAAATACCAGGACATAATCGTCAAAGTAGACGAACAGGAGCACAATGACCAGACCAAGGCTTTCAGATGGGCAATTGAAAACCTCTCGGACATAGGCACCATCCACATCTTGGGAGCAACCGGTGACAGAGAAGACCATACAATAGGTAATATGTCTCTGCTGATGGAGTACGCAAGGGAATACGACCTTGAAAAGATGGGGATAGTAGCAGATATGATTACAGACAATGGAACGATATTCGCGATCACAGACACATTTGAGATGAAATGCGGAGAAGGCCGTAGAATATCGATATTCAGTCCGGACAACGAATTGAGAATAAAATCCCACGGACTTCGCTGGGAAACAGACGACGTCGTATTCGACAACTGGTGGAAAGCTACTCTCAATATCTCATCACAAGACACGGTAAGACTTGAATTCAGCAAAAAATCCATTGCACTTGTAATGATTGACTGATTACGCAAGATGTCTGAACTTGACCTATAAAAAACTGACATTTTTCCGAAGATATGATCCCAAACGTTTATGTCGTCCGGCTCTAACGTCAGCGTGAAAAAAGTGTAGACGCCACCTGAAAAAACAGAGAGAAGATTTTAAATATATTATTTGGGCACATTCATATATCCTTTTAAAGTTCATTTCCATTTTTAATTCGATTTATTAGGAAATGAAAGCATAAAATGATATTTTTGGGAAAACATTAAACACAAATTAAGATTTAATAACAATATGGGCACATCAGGATATTTTCCAACTGCGGAGAACATAGAAAAAGCCTCCAAAGTACTTGAAGAAATTCTTGAAACAACACCATTCAAGAAAAACGACAACCTGTCAGACCTTTATGATGCACAAATCCACCTCAAGAGAGAAGATCTCCAGATGGTACGTTCATACAAGATCAGAGGCGCTTACAACAAAATCAGGTCAATTGCACCTGAAACGCTTAAATACGGTATAGTATGCGCAAGTGCAGGAAACCACGCTCAAGGCGTAGCATTCTCCTGCAACAAACTGAAAATAATGGGCTCCATCTATATGCCCACAACTACACCGAAGCAGAAAATCAACCAGGTGAGAATGTTCGGAAAGGAATACATAGACATTGTCCTCACCGGTGATACATTCGACGCAGCGAATGCAGCTGCTATCGAATACGCTCACAAAAGCGGAAAAACATTCATACCTCCTTTTGACGACGAAAAGATAATCGAAGGTCAGGGAACAATAGCATATGAGATTCTGAATCAGACAAAAGAGCCGCTGGACTACATTTTCGTTCCGATAGGAGGAGGCGGACTTGCTTCAGGAGTCGGTTCTTACATCAAGCTTATGTCTCCTGAAACCAAAGTCATCGGAGTCGAGCCTGCCGGAGCACCTTGTATGAGCGAAGCTATCAAGCGCGGTGAAAGAGTGGAACTCGAACATATCGACAAATTTGTCGATGGTGCTGCTGTAAAACTCGCAGGTAAACTCACTTTCGAGATATGCAGACAAGTCCTTGACGATATTGTAGTGGTTCCTGAAGGTGCTGTTTGCACGGAAATCATCAATATGTACAACAAGAGCGCCATTGTAGTGGAGCCTGCCGGAGCACTTTCTGTAGCTGCATTGAGATTCTACGCTGACAAGATCAAAGGCAAGAATGTAGCCTGCATCATCAGTGGAAGCAACAATGACATCATAAGGATGGAAGAAATCCGCGAAAAATCACTGCTCTACGAAGGCTTGAAACACTATTTCATAGTGAATTTCCCACAAAAATCAGGAGCGATACTATCCTTCATACGAGATGTAATAGGTCCTACAGACGACCTTGTACACATACAATACATCGAGAAAACCAACAAGGAATTCGGACCTGCGCTCATTGGCATCGAAGTCGCTGCAAAAGAAGACATTGACGCACTTACAAGGAGGATGGATGCACACAATATCGCATACGAATACATCAACGAAAACAACAAACTTTTTGAAATACTAATCTGATATATTTGAAATATTAATCTAATATAATAGATATGGACTGGAGTAAACTCACATTTTCGTACACGAAGACAAATACTATTCTGTACGCAAAATTTGCCGACGGCAAATGGTCAGAAGTAGAAAGCCGCACTGACGACAATCTGAAACTAAGCGCATTCGCCGGTGCTCTCCACTATGCCGTAGAATGTTTCGAAGGTCTGAAAGCCTTCAGAGGACAAGACGGGAAAGTACGCATCTTCAGACCTGAAGAGAATGCAAAAAGACTTCAGCGTTCTGCAAAATATCTCGGAATAGAAGCTCCGTCGACAGAAATGTTCATAGAAATGTGCAAGAGAGTCGTACGAGAGAATATCGAGTTCCTTCCACCTTATGGCACAAGAGCATCATTGTATCTGCGTCCGACACTGTTCGGTTCAAACCCTCAGTTAGGAGTCCAGTCTTCAAAAGAATGCACTTTCCTTATGCTCTGCTCACCTGTAGGTGCGTACACCGGAGGCACACTTGAGGCTATAGATGTTGTCATAGCAAGAGACTATGACAGGGCTGCGCCTAACGGATGCGGTGCACACAAAGTAGGCGGTAATTACGCAGCTTCACTTGCTTCCCTCAATAAGGCACACGAACTTGGATTCAAGGCTGTGCTTTATCTTGACCCGACTACAAAAGAGTTTATCGACGAGTACAACTCATCCAATTTCTTTGCGATACGAGGCAACTCATACATCACACCGGAGTCAGCTTCAATACTGCCGTCCATAACGAACAAGTCACTCGAAACCGCTGCACGCGAACTTGGAATGACAGTTGAAAGAAGGCCTGTTCCTGTAAGTGAGTTGTCAACATTTGAAGAGGTTGGTGAATGCGGTACTGCAGTAGTAATCACCCCTGTACATAAATTGGTCGACAAACCGTCGCTTTCATCTGAAGAAGAAACAGTCTACGAATACGGAGACGGTTTGTGCGGTCCGAAGAGTCTCAAATTGTATAATTACATAACAGCTATCCAGTATGGTGAAATCCCTGACAAATTCGGATGGACAATAGAAGTAGAGTTATAATATAGATGAAATTTGTCAAGACACACAACGACCCGCAGTCATCTGCAAGATGCGGAATCATAACTACAGATCACGGTCAGATAGAGACCCCAATATTTATGCCGGTAGGAACGGTAGGCTCAGTCAAGGGCATATACCACCGGGATCTGAAAGATGACATAAATGCAGAAATAATTTTAGGTAATACTTATCACCTTTACCTCCGCCCCGGCCTTGAAATCCTCAAGGCCGCCGGAGGTTTACATAAATTCGAGTCCTGGGACAGACCGATTCTCACAGACAGCGGCGGATTCCAGGTATTCTCATTGAGCCCGATAAGGAAACTCACTCCGGAAGGATGTATTTTCCGCTCACACATCGACGGCTCAAAGCATATGTTCACACCTGAGAACAATGTAGACACACAACGTATTATCGGAGCCGATATCATAATGGCTCTTGATGAATGCTGCCCCGGAGATGCAACTTTTGAATACGCCAAAAAGTCACTGCAACTTACCAAGACCTGGTTGGAAAGGTGTATCAGACATTTCGACGAGACAGAACCGCTCTACGGATATTCGCAGACACTGTTCCCTATCGTCCAGGGATGCGTTTACCCGGAACTTAGAAAAGAAGCAGTAGAACACGCTGCATCATTCGACCGCGAAGGATATGCAATCGGAGGTCTGGCAGTCGGCGAACCAACAGAAAAGATGTACGAGATGCTAGAACTCGTATGCCCTATCCTTCCTGAAGACAAACCGAGGTATCTGATGGGCGTAGGAACTCCGGCAAACATACTTGAAGGAATAGCACGCGGAGTAGATATGTTCGACTGTGTAATGCCTACAAGAAACGGAAGAAACGGTATGCTCTTCACTTGGGACGGCATTATGAATATGAAAAACAAGAAATGGGCAGACGACTTCTCCCCTCTTGACCCTAAAGGTACATCATTTGTTGACAGCACATATACGAAAGCATATCTGAGACATCTGTTCGTGGCAGGGGAAATCTTTGCCGGCCAGATTGCAAGCGAACACAATCTCGCTTTCTATCTCGACTTGGTACGTCAGGCACGCATTCACATAAAACAAGGCGATTTCAAGGCGTGGAAAGATGCCGTTGTGCCTAAACTTATGTCAAGACTGTAAGGAGGAACGTCTATGTTCGAACTCAGACCGAGAAAACTTGATGTATACATCGTCAGGAAATTCATCACGACTTTCTTCATCGCTCTGCTGCTGATTATCGGAATTGTAATCATATTCGATATCAGCGAAAAAATCGATGACTTCGTCAGCAAAGAGGCACCGTTGAAAGCAATCATTTTCGATTACTATGTCAACTTCGTGCCTTACTTTATGAATATGTTCAGTCCACTGTTCGTATTCATAACTGTCATATTTTTTACATCAAAAATGGCGGCCGACTCGGAAATAGTGGCAATCCTATCCTGTGGAATAAGTTTCCACAGGATGATGGTGCCGTATCTGTTTTCTGCTACGTTGATTGCCGTTCTGTCCCTATGCCTCAACCTGTTCGTCATCCCGGAAGCCAACAAGACAAGGCTCAACTTCGAGAATAAATACATCAAGACAAGGTTCGCGAGTGTAGGACGGAATGTCCACTATCAGATTGCTCCTGGTGAATTTATTTTCGCTGAATCATTCTCATCCTGGAACAACACGGCATATAGATTCACCCTTGAGAAAATCGAAGACAACAAATTAGTGTCCAAGATATCAGCAGAATCCGCAGTCTATGACACAACGTCTTGCAAATGGAAACTGAAGAAATATTTCATAAGGGACTACAATGAAGACCTGACAGACAAAATCAGATCAGGAAGAGAACTTGACACAACACTCGCACTCAACCTGAGCGATTTCTATATGACGGAAAAGACTGTCGAAACATTGAACTACACGGAACTGAACAAACTCATTGATACGCAGAAAATGCGTGGTGATGCAAATGTCAAGTATGCGTTGATCGAGAAGAATACAAGATTCGCACTTCCATTCTCCGCCTTCATTCTAACTATTATGGGAGTCTCACTATCATCAAAGAAAAGACGAGGAGGAATAGGCTGGAACATCGGCATCGGTATCGCACTGGCATTCACCTACATTCTGTTCCTGAGATTCAGCCAGATGTTTGTACACACTGGTGTACTTCCGCCGGCAGTCGCACTCTGGGTTCCAAATATCCTGTACGCAATAATCACGGGATTCCTTTATAAGATAGCACCTAAATAGAAATATCAAATAACACAAATATGAATAGCTCAATAAGACTCAGACTCATTGTGATGAACGTAATCCAATGGGCAGTGTGGGGAGCATACCTCACATCTATGGGAAGCTACCTGGCATCAGTAGGCCTTGCAACAAAAATAGGAATATTTTATGCTATGCAGGGCATAGTTTCCATCTTTATGCCAACTCTGATGGGCATAGTAGCAGACAAGTTCATCCCGGCGCAGAAACTTCTCGGAATCTGCCACGGAATAGCTGGCGCATTTATGATTGCAGCCGCTTTCTACGGTATGAATGCCGGAACTCAAGTTTCATTCGGATTTTTGTTCTCGCTATATGCAGTAAGCGTTGCATTCTATATGCCTACAATTGCATTGTCCAACTCCGTGGCTTTCCGTATCCTTGAAAACAACGGATATGACACTGTCAAGGATTTCCCTCCTATAAGGGTGTTCGGAACAGTAGGCTTCATCTGTGCTATGCTGTTTGTCAACTTTATGAAAGACGGCAACGGATTACAGTTCCAGCATACTTACAACCAGTTCTTCGTATCAGGAATATGCGGTATTGCAATGCTGCTTTATTGTATTACACTTCCAAATTGCCCTTGCAGTACTGAAAAAAGTGGCAACTTAAGCCTCGCTGAAAGATTCGGATTCAATGCATTCTCCCTGTTCAAGAACAAGAATATGGCCATATTCTTCATCTTCTCAATGCTCTTGGGAGTTGCCCTCCAAATTACAAACGGATTTGCCAATCCATACATAACTCACTTCAAGGAGGTTCCGGAATTTGCCAACACTTGGGGAGCTCAGAATGCCAATGCCCTGATTTCAATCTCACAAATCTCAGAAACTCTTGGTATTCTCCTGATTCCTATCGCAATGAAACTTTTCGGAATAAAGAAAGTGATGCTCATAGCAATGTTCGCCTGGGTACTTAGATTCGGATTCTTCGGTGCTGGTGACACTGGTTCAGGCGTATGGTTGCTGATTCTTTCTATGATTGTCTATGGTGTTGCATTCGATTTCTTCAATATCTCAGGTTCTCTCTATGTCAATATGAGAACAAGCGAGAAAATACAGAACAGCGCACAGGGCTTGTTTATGCTTATGACCAACGGAATCGGAGCTACTGTAGGTACTCTCAGCGCACAAGTTGTAGTAAACCACTTCGTCTACAATGCCGCAGAACCGGACTGGCATACAACCTGGTATATTTTCGCTGGGTACGCGCTCGTAGTAGCAATATTGTTTATGTTCCTCTTCAAAGAGCCTAAAAACCTTGAAGAAAAAATAGCATAATGCACAACAGTGAACATCAGCAGATGTTCTGTCCTGTAACCAAAGAAAGGGTGCCGTCAGGCTTATGGCTGACGGCACCCTTTTAAAATGCAAATCCTGTAAAAGGATTATTTTTCCAAACCAAGTTTCTTCATAAGAGCCTCCGGCTGAGGATCGTGTCCCCTGAAGTTACGATAGATGACAGACGCATCTTCTGTATCACCTTTCTCAAGAATATTCTTACGGAAAGACGTTGCCACTTCCTTATTGAAGATTCCTTTCTCCTTGAAAAGAGAGAAAGCATCGGCTTCGAGAACCTCTGCCCATTTGTACGAATAATAACCTGCTGCATATCCACCGGCAAAAATGTGAGAGAAGGCAGGCGAGATTCCTGTTCCTTCAACATAAGGCATTACAGAATAAGGAGCAAGAACCTTCTTTTCGAACTCAAGAGCATTCATACCGGAATTTGGAATTGCCGTATGCCATACCATATCGAGAAACGCAAAGTGCAGCTGGCGAACCTGAGAATAACCTGCAAGATAATTTTTAGCCGCAATTATCTTGTCTACAAGTTCTCCCGGTATAGGCTCACCTGTCTTGTAATCGCGTGCAAAAGTATTGAGATATTCTTTTTCAAATCCCCAGTTTTCCATTATCTGAGACGGAAGTTCTACAAAATCACGCGCAACATTTGTTCCGGTAAGCGAAGGGTAAGTTCCCTGCGCAAGGATACCGTGAAGTGCGTGACCGAACTCGTGAAGGAATGTCGTGAACTCGCTATGAGTAATCAATGACGGAGCATCAGCAGTAGGCTTTGTGAAGTTTGTAACGATACTTATGAACGGTCTGTATTCTACACCATTCTTGATACTTTGACCACGGAACTCCGTCATCCAAGCACCGCCCCTCTTGCTTGCTCTCGGGAAGAAGTCAGCATAGAACAATGCAAGATGTGAACCGTCACCGTCCTTAACCTCATATACTTTAACATCCTTATGATAAACAGGAACATTGTCCAATTCCTCAAAAGTGATTCCATAAAGTCTGTGAGCCAAATCAAATACAGCATCAATACAATTCTCGAGTTTGAAATAAGGCTTCAGCTCTTCAGCATTCAGTGAGTACTCTGCTTCCTGGTAACGCTCAGACCAGTATCCGAAATCCCAAGGCATAAAAGTTTCACCAGCAGGGAATCCGTTTTTCATTGCATATCCTTTTACAGCTTCCACATCAGCCTTGGCAAATGGCATTGATGGAACAAGCAGGTCTCTGATGAAGCTGTTCACAGTCTTCTTATCCTTGGCCATACGCTCTTCCAGAGCAAAGTCTGCATAAGTCTCATAACCAAGTATATTAGCCATCTGCTGTCGCAATGCTGCTATTCTCTTCACAATTTCCTGATTGTCGAATTCTCCTCCGATTGAACGGGTATTGTATGCCATCCACATCTGGCGTCTGAGTTCACGGGACTCGCAATATTGCATAAAAGGTCCGAAGCTCGGATAGTCAAGCGTGAATACCCATCCTTCGACTCCCCTCTCTTTGGCTGTCTCAGCACCAAGAACTTTCACAAAATCAGGAAGACCTGCAAGTTGGGTACTATCTGTCACATTAAGAGAATAGGCATTAGTCGCAGCCAATACATTCTTGCTGAACTGAAGGCTAAGCATTGACAACTCCTTTGAAACCTCTACATAAAGTTTCTTGTCCTCATCGGAAAGATTCGCTCCTCCCCTCTCGAAATTCTTGTAATTCTGCTCTAAAAGCCTCATCTGGACAGGATCAAGTCCAAGTTCGTTTCTTTTCTGATAAACAGTTTTAACTCTCTCGAACAATTTCTCGTTCAGGGAAACATAGGTAGAGAATTCTGTCATCATCGGAGAAACCTTCTCAGCGATTTCCTGCATCTGGTCATTTGTATTCGCCTCCATCAGATTGAAGAAGATACCTGCTACTCTGTTAAGAGTCTCTCCGGAATACTCCATTGCCTCAATAGTGTTAGCAAATGTCGGTTCCTGCTCATTGGCAACAATTGCATCGATTTCAGCCTTTGCCTCTGAAATTGCTGTTTCGAAGGCCGGAAGATAATGCTCGGTCTTGATTTTGTCAAACTCCGGAGCTCCGAAAGGTGCGGAAGACTCCGTCAAAAGTGGATTTTCCATTTTACAACTTGTCATAAGTGCAAGCGCGAGGCCTGCGATAAGAAATTTCTTATTCATATCTATTATTTTGGTTGATATTCCCTATATATCGCAAAGTTAAGTAAACATTTTCTATTTTCGATATGGAATATACACGAGTTGGCGACATATAGTACTTGATATCGAAGCAGGCGCATTCTTCCTTTCCTCTGCACTTTATATGAGAAGTCATAATTCCCGGATGAAAACCAAGACTCACGATGTCAACAATATCAATACTTTCGACACCTGACTTAACAAGGTCGTAAAGTATTTCATAGTTTTTGTCGAGGCAAGACATTACCTTCCTCTTATATACCCTGCTATTCTTGCTCAGATTATTGAAATACCTGGTCTTGCATTCCTGGCAACAGAACTTTTTGTCCTTTCTGCCGTAACTGATTTTATCGCCACATTCGAGACAATGAGAAATCCTGCGCGTTTGTTTCTTGTCATCCATACATTCAGTCATTACAATCCTTAAAACAAATATCATCAAGTATCGTCACACCTCCTAACACGAACAGACGATTTTTCTGTTTTTGATATAAATATTTCTATTTTAATATGTTAATGACAATATTTATAATTTTCACCAGGACGATTCTGCTGAATAGTACATCGAAATATACTTTACAATAAAATATTAAAAAACGCAAAAAACATTAAAAGAGAAATAGTTGCTCCCTATATCATCTAAACTGTTCCGTAAATGTCAGATTATTCTTTACTTTGCTTCCAACCTGCAAAGCGCGCATAAGATGTAGGGAACAGATTATAAACAGAGCAAGGAGGAAATCTTATGGAACAAATCAACAAAATCGAACTTCAAGGATACGTAGGCACCGTAAGGACAAACATTGTCGGTGACAGGATGGTTGCAAACTTCAGTGTGGCAACAGAATATTTCTACAAAAGCAAAGACGGATCGGGAATTTCGGAAACAATGTGGCACAATGTCGTATGGTGGACAGGAACAGATACGCCGGAAATTCATAATATATCAAAGGGAGCTGCTGTCTATGTATGCGGACGTACAAGATGCAACAAATATACATCTGCAGACGGAACCGAAAAGCAAATTTATGAAGTAATAGCTTCGAAAGTGAAACTACTGAAAGAGGAATAACGAGTGTTGCAGAAGACTGAAAAAAGGGTTTTCTGCAATGTTTTTCACAATGATTCCGCACCCTGAAAACAATTTTGAATCATTAAAATTTAATAGGGTGCGGATTATGTCGGAATTATGTCATTCTGATTTGCCAAATCAAGATTTTGAAACTAAATTTGCAGCTGTAAACCGAATGATATTATTTAATTATGACAGACAGATTCAAGGACGGCAGATGGAGCCGCACAATCGATGTAGCTGATTTCGTTTACAGTAACATCACACCTTATGAAGGAGACTCATCCTTCCTCCAAGGACCAACGGAGCGTACAAAAAAGTTGTGGAACAAATGTCTTGAGGCTCTTGAAGAAGAAAGGGCCAACGGTGGAGTAAGAGCCATTGACAACAAGACTATCTCTACTATAACCTCACACGCTGCCGGTTACATTGACAAAGAAAATGAGCTTATCGTCGGACTCCAGACAGACGAACTTCTTAAAAGGGCTATCAAGCCATTCGGAGGCTGGCACGTAGTTGACAGAGCCTGCAAAGAGAACGGTATCGAACTTGATCCGGAGGTTAAGAAGATTTTTACACATTATAGAAAAACACACAACGACGGCGTATTCGATGTCTACACAGAGGAAATACGCAAGTTCCGCTCACTCGGTTTCCTAACCGGACTACCTGACAACTATTCAAGAGGTAGAATCATCGGTGACTACCGTAGACTTGCTCTTTATGGAGCTGACAGACTTATAGAGGCGAAGAAAGAAGACCTCAGGAACCTTACAGGTCCTATGACAGAAGAGCGCATCAGACTCAGAGAGGAAGTTGCTGACCAGATCAAGGCACTGAACGAAGTAAAAATGCTCGGCGAAAGCTACGGCTGCGACCTCAGTCGCCCGGCTACTAACGCACAGGAAGCCGTTCAGTGGGTATATATGGCTTACCTCGCATCCGTAAAAGAGCAGGATGGCGCTGCGATGTCTCTCGGAAATGTATCTTCATTCCTCGACATCTTCATACAGTATGACCTGGACAACAACATAATTGACGAGACTTTCGCTCAGGAACTTATTGACCAGTTCGTTATGAAACTCAGAATGGTCCGCCACCTGAGAATGCAGTCATACAATGACATCTTTGCCGGAGACCCTACCTGGATTACAGAATCACTCGGAGGACGCTTTACCGGCGGAAAGAGCAAAGTCACAAAAACATCTTTCCGTTTCCTTCAGACTCTATACAACCTCGGTCCTGCACCAGAGCCTAATATGACAGTTCTCTGGCATCCGATGCTTCCTGACGGATTCAAAGAGTTCTGTGCAAAAGTTTCCATCGACACAAGTTCTGTACAGTATGAGAACGACTCCCTTATGCGTAAAGTAAGAGGACACGATGACTATGGTATCGCTTGCTGCGTATCATATCAGGCGATTGGAAAAGCAATACAGTTCTTCGGAGCAAGAGCAAACCTCGCCAAAGCACTTCTTCTGGCAATCAATGGAGGACGCTGCGAAAATACCGGTACTGTAATGGTAGAAGGAATCAAGCCGTTGAAAAGCGATGTTCTTGATTTCGAGGAGGTAATGGAGAATTATAAGAAAGTTCTGCACGATGTGGCACGCGTCTACAACGAAGCGATGAACATTATCCACTATATGCACGACAAGTATGACTACGAAAAATCACAGATGGCTTTCATTGATACCAACCCTGAGATTAATCTGGCATACGGAGTTGCAGGTCTTTCTATTGCAGCGGATTCACTTTCTGCAATCAAATATGCAAAAGTGACTGCACACCGCAACGCAGAAGGACTTACAGACGGTTTCGAGATTGAAGGTGAATTCCCTAAATTCGGAAACGACGATGACAAGGTTGATACTCTTGCAAGAGACCTGGTTCACTTCTTCAGCAAGGAACTTGGAAAACTTCCAGTATACAAGAACGCAACTCCTACATTGTCCCTTCTCACAATCACATCAAATGTGATGTACGGAAAGAAGACTGGAGCTACTCCGGACGGAAGAGAAAAAGGTGTAGCTTTTGCACCTGGTGCAAACCCAATGCACGGTCGCGACAGCCACGGTGCTATCGCTTCTCTTACATCTGTAGCTAAGCTTGACTATGAGGATGCTATGGACGGTATAAGCAATACATTCTCTATCGTTCCTAAGTCTCTCGGACCTACAGATCAGGATAAAATCGACAACCTCGTTTCAATGATGGACGGATATTTTACCAAAGGTGCTCACCACCTCAACGTAAACGTCCTGAACAGAGAGATGCTCGAAGATGCTATGGAGCACCCAGAGAAATACCCTCAGCTTACAATAAGGGTTTCCGGCTATGCTGTAAACTTCGTCAAACTCAGCAGAGAGCACCAGTTGGAAGTGATTGCAAGAACATTCCACCAGTCAATGTAATGCTGAAATGATAAAGATTCATTCATTCGAATCAATGGGAACATACGACGGGCCGGGACTAAGGCTCGTCGTATTTCTTCAAGGATGCCCGTTCAAGTGCATTTACTGCGCAAACCCTGACACTATCTCATTCGATGGTGGAACGCCTACAGAAGAGCAGGAAATCATAAGGAGGGCTGTCAGCGAAAAACCATTCTTCGGAAAACGAGGAGGAGTAACGTTTTCAGGCGGAGAGCCTACTGCCCAGGCCAAAGAACTGATTCCGGTATTTGAAGCCCTTCACGGGGAAAACATCCATATATGTCTTGATACAAACGGAGGTATATGGAATGATGATGTCGAGAAACTGCTAGAACTTACCGACCTAGTTCTTTTGGACATAAAGGAATTCAACAACCAGAGACACAGACACATTACTGGAAGGAACAATACCCAAACAATCGAAACGGCTTCAAGGCTCAGGGATATGGGAAAGAAAGTATGGCTGAGATATGTACTGGTTCCCGGATTAAGCGACTTCGAAGAAGACATAAGAGCATTGGGTGAGTTTTTCGGAAGAAACTCCGGATTCAAAAACATTGAAAGAGTTGAAATACTTCCTTACCATACACTTGGCGTGAACAAGTACGAATCATTGGGAATGGAGTACCGTATCAAGGACACTCCTCTAAACACCAGGGAGCAACTTGACAGAGCCAAAGAATTATTTGATGAATATTTTGACTGCGCCATCGTTAACTGACGGCGCAGTTTTTTATATGCAAATCCTCATTTTGCCACAAATAAACAGCTAAACATCAAATTAATGCTGCATTTTCGGTTCATTATTGTTCATTTTAAATCATTTTTATATTTTTGCGGGTTCTAGATATAAAACGAAGATGAATGTCAGAATCAAACCGACTGCTGCAAAAGCAATTTTAGGCGTAGCCCTTACAGCTGCTATCTTGCTGAATCAGGCCTGCGCAAGCCAAAGAAAGCTCCAGAGAATCCGAGAGGACAAGGAAGCTGCGGATATAATGCCGATAAAAGAAGAAGCCGATGTAATGGCTAATCTTGAAAATCTTCAGACAGAGCAGATCAAGAAAGTCGACAGTCTGCCACAAGATGGGGAACCTTTCATTATGAATGCTATCTTGGATGAGGAGACCGGAGAGATGGTTGCAACCGAAGAACTCGCTGCGGCTATGGTCGTAAGCAGAAGGTATCAGGTTGCCGAGCGAAACGGACAGATCGAACTGCCTTTCGAAATAATGGTTCCAGAAGATATGATGGACTCGAAATGGCAGGTAAGACTCTACCCGGATCTCAGGCTTACTGGTAAAGAGTTCGAGGAAACCACTCCTTTGGAGCCGGTATTCATCACAGGAGGAGGATACAGGGAAAAGCAATACAAAGGTTATGAACAATACGACCGCTTCATATCTACAATCATCACAGATTCGACACAGATGTTGAAAAGACATCAGCTTGATTTGTTCATCAAACGTAATATGCCTCAAATCTATGCGCTTAAAGCTGACTCAACCAACATCTCAGATGCCGAATTTATGACTCGTTACAACGTCAGTGCACAAGAAGCCATAAGACATTATACGAAAGACTGGATGGTCAGAAGCAACGAGCGCAAGAAAGCTGATAAAGAAAGACGTTTCCGCCGTTATGTCAAATCCCCTATCATAACAGACGGAATCAGGCTTGACACTGTCATAATAAATCCAAACGGATCCTACACATACAGATACATCCAGACAATTGCCACACGTAAAGATTTGAAATACGCATATATAGCTTTGAATGGAAGTATCTATGACCAGGCGAAATCCATATACGATATGCCAAAAACTGAAGAAATTGAATATCCTATCAGTTCTTTATCGCATTTTGTCAAGGACATAACGAGATACAAGATGAAAACTGTATGGAGAAGACAGGAAGCAAACTCGTCGTATGACATCAGTTTTGCCTTGGGAAAAAGCAACATAGACACAACGCTCTCAGCAAACTCATCAGAGCTCAGACGCATTGCTACAAATCTGAGGACACTTATGAATGACACGGTTTTCGACCTTGACTCAATCATCGTACACGCATCCTGCTCCCCTGAGGGACGTATAGCTATAAACGAGAGGCTTTCTCGCGAACGAAGCAAATCTGTCAGCAGGCATTTCGACAGATTTATGAAAGAGTATATTGATTCAACTTCCAGAGAAGCCGGTTTCTCTGTTGACGAAAATGGAAACATTATAAAATCAGAGGCTATACGAAGTATTCCTTTTATCTCCAGATATACAGACGAGAATTGGGAGTTGCTTGACGAACTTGTGATAAAGGACGACAGCCTTACAAGCCAGCAAAAAGACAGATATTTCGAGATTGCCGCGCAAAATACAAACAATCGTGACAGACGAGAAGTTCTCCTCAAGAAAGAATCGTGGTACAACTACATAAAGGATAACTTCTACCCGAAGTTGCGTGTCGTTAACTTCAACTTCAATCTGCACAGGAAAGGAATGGTTGAAGAATTTGTCCAGACTGAAGAAGTTGACACCACATATTCCAGAGGAGTACAGTATCTCAAGGACAGAGACTACAAAGCAGCTCTTGAAATACTTCAGAACTATGATGACTATAACTCGGCAGTGGCATATATGGCAATGGACAGAAACTTGTCCGCTTGGGAATGTCTTGAAAACGAGGAAGAAACAGCTGATGTATGCTACCTCAAAGCCATCATTCTTTCCAGATTCCAAAGAGATGAGGAAGCTTGCCAATATTACAAGAGAGCCTGCGAAATGGAGAGGATGTACATCTTCAGAGGTAATCTGGATCCAGAAATCACTGTTCTCATAAAGAAATACGGACTTAATAAGGAATATAACTAAAATGAATACATTGAAAAGAACTGGAGCCGCACTTCTACTTGTACTTTGTGCGATCAATGCATCAGCGCAGAAATACGGTTATGCAGACGACCGCTTCAGGGATAACTGGTTCATATCCGGAGCTGCCGGAGTAAATGCTCCTAACGTCAATATCGGACATTTCGACTCCCCTGCCGGCTTCGCACTTGATTTCAATGCCGGAAAATGGTTTTCACCAATGTTCGGTGCCAGAGTAGGATGGCAGGGAGTGAATTTCGGTGCAGACAAAAACAGGTTCGGCTACAATTATGTCCACGGAGACATTATGTGGGACTTCATCAATACGGTAAGCGGACTGGAAGATAAAAGAATATGGACTTTAGCCCCTTATGCAAGTATGGGAGTGATTCTCAACACGCTTGACAAGAATCTGTATTCGAAAGGATTCGGAGCCGGCCTTGGTCTGTACAATGGTTTCAAGGTTGCCCCGAAAGTGGAATTATATGTTGACTTGAGAGGTGTATTCCAAAACGAGCGGTCAATAGGTCACGCAGCCGGAAGAATGGCTATGTTTTCTGCCCTGTTCGGAGTACAATACGGAATAGGCCGCACAGGATGGGACAAAGTAAAAGGAAGCATAGATCCGGAAAGACCGCTTAACAGCAGATTCTGGGGTAACTGGTTTGTATATGCATCAGGTGGTGTACACGCTATGACCAACGCAAGAGCCTGGACAGGATATACTTCTCCTACAGCCGAAATCGGATTCGGTAAATGGTTCTCACCTTATGCAGGAGCAAGACTCAGCGTGCAGGGTATCAGCTTCAAGGCACCGGAAACTGCAGCCAGATACAAATACGCGTATGTACATACCGATTTGCTTTGGAATCTTAGCAATACGATATGCCGAAGGAAAGGAACACATCTGTGGACGGCAGCACCTTACGCACATTTCGGATTATTCAATGCTTTCGACGATTCCGGCCGCTTCAAAACAGAGTTTGCCACAGGAGCCGGATTCTACAGTGCATTTACAGTAAGCAGTCACATTGACTTGTTTGCAGACCTGAGAGCATCGATAGTTTACGGACAAGTTGCGAAGAAAAAAGGCGGAATGCTCGTAGATCCTTCTGTGTCAGTAGGTATAGCATATAATTTCACACGCAGGGACCTGCTCTACCGCAGACAGATTCTAAAAGACAGGAAGAAACTGGAAGAATCAGCCCTTATTCCGTCTGATGAACTCCAGAATAATGGTTTCGGAGGAAACTGGAGCATCTATTTGGCCGGAGGTGCCAATATGCTCAGCCTTGACTTTGCCAATCCGTCAAAAGCCGGTTTCCGTCCTTCATTCGATCTCGGTATTATGAAGAAATTCTCACCGGCATTTGCAGGACGACTCGGTGTTCAGGGAAGCAGTCTCCAACACAACGGCACAAGAAGCCCTTGGGCCTATCTGCACGGTGACATACTCTGGGATATAAGAGGAACTGCAAAAGGATATGACCCGGAAAGAATATGGAGCATAGCACCTTATCTCAGTATGGGTGTATCATTTGTACGTAGTAATGTAAAATTTGCCGGAGGTGCAGGTATACTTAGCAACTGGAAAGTATCCAACAGGTTGGGAATATTCCTTGATGTACGCGGCATCGTGCTTCGTGAAACACAATTCGGCAATGCCGGAGGTTACGCTGCTGAAGCATCCGCAATGGCCGGTCTATCGATAGAAGTCGGAAAGAACTATTGGAACAACAAAGGGAACGGTACAATTCTCAACAGACCTGGCGAGAACTGGTTCGTACAGACTGCAGGAGGTATTGCTCTTGTATGGGACTCAAAAGGAAATTTCAACGGACGTCCGGGAGCGGCAATGGAACTGACAATCGGAAAATGGTTTTCACCTGAATGGGGAAGCAGACTCGGTATACTGTATGCGAATATGTTCAAAAGCAACGGAAGCAAATACGACTGCGGATACCTTCACGGTGACATTTTGTGGAACTTGTCTACCGCTGTTGCGGGTTATAATCCTCACCGCGTCTATTCAGCAATCCCATACCTACATTTCGGTGTAATGGGAAGTTGGAATCAGTTCGAGGATTACGTCGGAAAAGACTTTGCAACAGGTATAGGTCTTCTCAACGACTTCAAACTTGACGACAAGATGAGTTTCATCCTTGATGTGAGAGCGCGCGCAATGCACGGCAGACTTACCGGCAAAACAAGTGGAAAAGCTATTGGAGGTGAAGCACTGTTCGGAATCTCATATACGATGGGAGAAGGCGGCTGGAGACCTCATCATAAAGATGAAGATTTGCGCGGTCCGCTATCCATTTCTACAAATCTTGTATCGTGGGCAGATCTGGCAACAATCAATATAGGACTTGAATATGCCTTCTCGCGTCACTGGTCTGCTGATGTTACAACCGAATTCAATAACTGGAAATTCAAAGGAGGAAGCCTTTATGACAGGAAAAGGAGTGTGACAGTCGGCTTCAGATACTGGCCGTGGTATGCATACAGCGGCGCCTGGCTGAGACCGTTCCTTGGCTCTGAGTCCAATTCGGCAGACGGCCTTCCAATCAAATTCCTCAACGGTACAGCAGACAGAATAGGTGCCGGATTCTCTGCCGGATACTCTCTGATGGTGAGCAAACATATGAACCTTGACTTCGGCCTCGGCTTCTGGGGAGGACTCAGACACGGACAAGGAGAAGGATGGGGAGGTTTCATCGCCCCTAAAGATATCAGAATTTCACTGATGTTCGTACTTTAAGAGACTATAAATGCAATTTTTTATATAACTTTGAAATCGGGTTGGCCAAGTTCTGGCTATACCCGATTTTATTTGTTAAGAACAACCCAAATCACTTAAGCAATGAAAGATGTCGCATTAGTACTATCAAGCGGAGGCCCGAGAGGTTTCGCATATATCGGCGCCATTGAAGAACTCATAAGACGCGGATACAATATAACGTCAGTAGCCGGGACATCGATAGGCTCTCTTATCGGAGGAATTTATGCAGCAGGAAGACTTCCGCAGATTAAAGAGTGGCTTTACACTCTTGACGCCTGGAAAGTGTTTACGCTTATGGACTTGTCTATAAGCAAAAACCACATAGTCAAGGGAGACAGAGTGATTGAAACAATCAAGGAAATAGTCCCCGATATTGATATTGAAGACCTGCGAATTCCTTTCAAGGCAATAGCAACTGATCTTTATACCGGAGAAGAAGTCATATTTGACAAGGGTGACCTCTTTCAGGCAATACGGGCATCCATCTCGATACCTTCACTATTCCGTCCTGTAAAATACGGATACAGAACACTGATTGATGGTGGAATCGTCAACACAATACCTCTGAACAGAGTCGACAGAAACGGACACGACATCTTAGTAGCATTCGATGTAAACGATGTTGACGTAGACAGTATAAGAAATGTTCTTATCGAAGAGGCACATAAGGAGAAAGCAAGACTGGACCATCAGAAGGAAATGGATATGGAGACAAAGGCCATAATCAAATCAGTCAGAAACAACCAGAATCTTACACTTATGGACAAAGTCCGACTTGCAGGACAACAGGGATACAAAGTAATAGTGGACAAGTTTTCCACAGAAGGAGGCAAGACACCTGAAGCACTCGACATCGGAGATAGTTATTACTCTATCCTGACAAGAACATTCTCGCTTATGAACCACATCAATTCGGAACAATCAATAAAGATGTACAAGCCAGACATTCTTGTAAAAATGCCGTTCGATGCGTATGGCGAAATATCCGACTACGCCAAGGCACAGGAAATTGCAGAAACCGGAAGAATACTTATGAAAGAAGCAATCGACAAATACGAGCAGGAGACTGGAAATGCTTAGAAAGATAAGAGTCATCGCAGCATCTGTCTTCTTCACCGGAATAACTCTTCTGCTTCTTGATGTCACAGGATACATCCACTTGTGGCTCGGATGGATGGCAAAAATCCAATTTCTTCCCGCAGCTCTGGCTCTAAACTTAGTAACAGTTGCATTTCTTGTACTTGTGACCTTGCTGATGGGACGAGTATATTGTTCTGTAATATGCCCGTTGGGTATAATGCAGGATATAATTTCGTGGTCACACGGGAAGGTAAAGAAACGTTTCCGCTACAGATTCGGTTACAAAAAGGAAAACAAGTTCCTAAGATATGGAACACTCTTGGTTTTTATAATCTGCCTTGCACTGGGAGTACCGGCCATAACTGGAATACTTGCACCATACAGTTCGTTCGGAAGGATAGCAGAAAACCTTTTCGCACCGGTTTACGGAGCAGTAAACAACTTGCTCGCCTGGATTGCAGACAGAGCAGGAAGTTATACATTCTACTCCACTGATGTATGGATAAAGAGCATTCCGACATTCATAGTAGCCGTACTGATGTTCATAGTGATTTTCGTTTCAGCCTGGCGAGGAGGAAGGATGTGGTGCAATTCTATATGCCCGGTAGGAACTATTCTTGGTTTTTTCTCAAGATTCAGCATTTTCGTCCCGCAAATAGACACGGAAAAGTGCAGAAGATGCGGATTGTGCGGCAAAGCCTGCAAATCATCTTGTATTGATATGGATAAGCATCAAATAGACTACAGCAGATGTGTAGTCTGTATGGATTGCTTGGAAAACTGCAAGGAAGGCGCAATCAGATATGGGTTTCGGTACGGACGAGCCAAATCTCCAGGCAGTCTGCCACAGAATCAGAAACAACATCAGAATCTGAATCTGAATCTGAATAACAAGTATACTAAGAATAGTAACAAAAATAATGACAAGAATATGGACAAGCTCGGTTCTTCTGAATCCGTCAAATCAGATTCGAGCCGGCGGGGATTCATTTCTGCTACAGCACTGCTTGCCGTAACACTGGCAAAAGCACAGAACAATTCACTCAAGAACCGGCTTGCTCCGGAAAGAAAGCACAGGACTATGCAAAGGGAGACCAGAATTGTTCCTGCCGGTTCTGTAAGTCTCAAACATTTTTCAAACCATTGCACAGCGTGCCAATTATGTGTAAACACCTGTCCCAACGATGTATTGAGACCATCGTCTCGACTCGAATCGTTTATGCAGCCGGAAATGTCATTTGAAAGAGGATATTGCAGACCTGAATGCAGTAAATGTTCAGAAGTTTGTCCCGCAGGAGCCATCCGCAGAATCACTCCTGAAGAAAAATCATCCATACAGATAGGACACGCTGTCATTGACCTTGAACTATGCGTAGTCAATACAGACGGAGTAAGATGCGGAAACTGCGCCAAGCATTGTCCAAGCGGAGCTATATTAATGGTTCTCTCAGACAGGAATAATCCAAAATCACTGAGGATTCCTGCCGTGAACGAAGATGTATGCATCGGATGCGGAGCGTGCGAAAATCTCTGTCCTTCCAGCCCATACCCGGCTATACACATAGAAGGACACGAAGTTCATAAAACCATTTAAGCAGAAATGAAAATGAACAGCAATGATATCACCAGAAGACAATTCCTCAAGAGTTCTGCATTACTAACAGCTACAGCAGCCGCAGCAGAACTACTGTCAAGTTGTTCCGGCAAGACTCCTTCCAGCTCTACTGAACAGACAGGAAGAGGTGAGATGACATACAGAACCAACAAAACCAACGGAGACAAAATCAGTATACTCGGATATGGTTGTATGAGATGGCCTGTAACAAAAGAGGGAGAAAAGGAAGCCATAGACCAGGATATGGTCAGCAAACTGGTAGATTATGCTATTGCAAATGGAGTTAACTACTTCGATGCTGCCCCTGTATATCTTCAAGGAGAATGTGAAAAAGCTACTGCTGAGGCATTGTCAAAATACAAAAGGGACAGCTATTTCATTGCGACCAAACTCTCGAATTTCAACGACTATAGCCGCGATTCCGGGATAGCTATGTACAGGAAGTCCCTAAAAAATTTCAGAACGGAATATATTGACTATTATCTGCTTCATTCTGTCGGTGCCGGAGGTATAAAGAACTTCGGGGAAAGATTCATCGAGAATGGTCTTTTGGATTTCCTTATTGAAGAAAGAAAGGCCGGAAGGATACGTAATCTCGGCTTTTCATTCCACGGCAACAGAAAATGTTTTGACGAGCTTCTCGAATTGCATAACAAATATCATTGGGATTTTGTCCAAATCCAACTCAACTATATGGACTGGAAGCATCCGTCCGGAAGAAATACCGAAGCAGAATACCTGTATGAACAGTTGGAAAAACGCAATATACCGATTATCGTAATGGAACCTCTTCTGGGAGGAAGATTGGCTTCACTACCGGAATACATAACAGGAAGGCTGAAGGAAAGGGAACCTCAATCCAGCAATGCCAGTTGGGCTTTCCGCTTTGCCGGTTCTCATCCTGGCATCCTCTGCGTACTGAGTGGTATGACATATATGGAACATCTGAAAGACAATCTCCGTACATACTCGCCACTGAAAGAACTGACATCCGATGAACTTGATTTTCTTGAAAAGATTGCAACACAAATGAAGAAATATCCCTTCATTGGCTGCACTCACTGCGACTATTGTATGCCTTGCCCTTATGGAATAGACATACCGGGAATTTTCAAGCATTATAACAAATGCCTCAATGAGGGTAACATAAGTGATGATACAGGTTCTCCAGAATACAGAAAAGCACGGCGAGCCTACCTTGTAAGCTACGACCGTGCCATATCCGAATACCGCCAAGCCGACAGATGTATAAGTTGCGGACAATGCAGTCCGAAATGTCCTCAGGACATTAACATACCCGGTGAACTTGGGCGTATATGGTCATTTGTGGAAAAACTCAGAAGAAACGGATAAGCTATTTCTTTCCAGTTTCAACCACATTACCCGAAAAGTCTTCTTTGGAGAAAAACTTGTACTGAAAGAATATCAGGTACAATGCACCGCAAGTTACGCAACTGTCAGCAAAATTGAAGACAGCTCCAAAGAATGTGTGAATCTGGTCAGACCAGGGAAGCCTGTAGTCGAACAACGGGAAATAGAACATATCTACAACCTGACCGAACATAAAGGCGAATGGTGCGCCTGGAGTTATTGTTTCCGGCCATATCAACCCGTAGAAAAACGAATCTATTATATTTCCGAAAGCACCCGCAGTAATCATAGTCAGTCCGACCACGACACCGGTAGGCACATCTTTTCTCCTGACAAGTTTAGATATCCACCAGCACAATGCACCGAATAGAACGATACGGAACAACGAAAGCAACACTTTGCCCCACAATCCTCCGAATGCCATTCCAAATGCCATTCCCTTGTTCAAAACAAAATGCAGTTTGAACCAGTCTCCGATGACATCGATATACTCCCCTAATGACATATTAGTCTTGACCAGGATTTTTATAACCTGGTCAATGACTACCAAAATGATTCCGAGAATAAGAAGTTTGGTTCCTTTTGAAATCTTCATAGGAACTATTTGTTCTTGTTCATCATCTCCTTTGCTTCAACAGTCAGTGTTGCGTGAGGCACAAGGCGAAGTCTCTCCTTTGGAATGAGTTTGCCTGTCATACGGCAAACACCATAAGTTTTGTTCTCAATTCTCACCAAGGCAGCCTCAAGATTCTGGATGAACTTATACTGTCTCTGTGCAAGAGTTCCTGCCTCTTCTTTAGAAAGAGCAGTAGCCCCTTCCTCCATAACCTTGAAGGTTGGTGAAGTATCCTCAATATCATTGCTGGAACCGTGAGTAACTACATCTCTCAATGTCTTGTACTCTTTCTTTGCCTTATCAAGCATCTCAAGGATTATCTCCTTAAATTCCTGCAGTTCCTCATCGCTGTAACGAACCTTGAATTCAGGTCCGTCAACCTTCTTTTCATCTGCCATAATTATTTCCTTTATTAAGTTATTAGCCAATAACAAAGTTATTTGTTCAGTTCTTTGCTACTTTTATGCGGATAGTACCGTTGTTCCACTCTACTTCAGGAGCATCTGACGCATCTGCAATATCCGAAGCCTCAACGGAAAGAGCAAGAGTCTGGGAAGCCACATAGTCACCGAATGACTTGAGCGATTCTGCAATTTCCTCATAATCGGCACCTGAAGCATAAATCACAACAGTTATCTTGTCTGTCACATCGAAACCGCTATCCTTACGCAAGTTCTGGATTCTATTGATAAGTTCACGCGCCACTCCTTCAAGTCTGAGTTCATCAGTTATCGTCACATCCAAAGCCAGTGTCAGTGCGCCTTCTGTAGCCACAAGCCAGCCCGGCATATCTTCCGAAGTTATTTCATAATCTCCCTTTGACAATGAAACGTCTCCTGAAGGAAGATGAAGTACATAAGGCTCACCTGAGGCTTCTGCCGCCTGTATATGAGAAATCTCATCCTGACCGAGAGTTCCGAAGGAAGCTGCAATCTCCTTCATCTGCTTTCCGTAAATCTTACCGAGAGTCTTGAAGTTAGGCTTTATCTTCTTTGTGATAAGACCAGCTGTTTCAGAAATAAACTCTGCATCCTTCACGTTCACCTCACCGAGAATCAGGTTCTTTACCTTTTCCAACTGTTCCCTGACTTTATCGTCAATAACAGGAATGATGATTTTCGACAAAGGCTTACGCACGTTGATATTTACCTTGCGACGAAGAGCGAGTACCATAGATGATGCTCTCTGGGCAAGTTCCATCCTTTCCTCAAGATCTTTATCGACAACCGATGCATCATACTCCGGCATATGAACATAATGAACTGAATCTGCTCCAGGTACAAGATCCAGATACAGACGCTCCATAAAGAACGGAGCAATCGGTGCAGCCAGCTTGGCTACAGATACAAGCACCTGATAAAGTGTCTGATATGCAGACAACTTGTCAGTATCCATTGATCCTCCCCAGAAACGTTTCCTGCCGAGGCGGACATACCAGTTGCTGAGGTGGTCACAAACAAAATCCTGTATCAGACGACCGGCTCCAGTCACATCATAATCCTCATACGCAGCAACAACATCCTTTACCAAAGTATTGAGCAGAGATATAATCCATCTGTCGATTTCCGGACGTTCGTTCATAGGAACAGGCTCCGACAACGGATCGAAGTTATCAATGTTCGCGTAAAGAGAGAAGAATGAATATGTATTATAGAGTGTTCCGAAGAATTTCCTTCTGACCTCATCCACGCCTGCCTCGTCAAAGCGAAGGTTATCCCAAGGCTGCGAGTTGGTAAGCATATACCACCTCAAAGCATCAGGACCGAATTTGTCAAGAGTCTTGAACGGATCCACGGCATTGCCCAAACGCTTGCTCATCTTGTTTCCATCCTTGTCAAGAACAAGTCCGTTGGAAATTACGCGTTTGAAAGCGCACTTGTTGCTTACCATCGTATTAATAGCGTGAAGTGTATAGAACCATCCTCTTGTCTGGTCAACTCCCTCTGCTATGAAGTCAGCTGTGCATCCGAATTTGTCGGAACCAAGGTTACGCAGACCTTCCTGTGCATAAGGCATTGCACCTGAATCAAACCATACATCAATCAGGTCTGTCTCGCGGGACATCTTCTTTCCACTGTCTGAAACAAGGAAAATATTGTCCATATATGGCCTGTGCAAATCGATTCTGTCGTAATTTTCCTTGGACATATCATCCAGAACAAAACCATTATCTTTCAACGGATTGGACTCCATATATCCTTTCTCCACAGACTTCTCGATTTCTGAATAAAGTTCCTTGACAGAACCTATGCATTTGCACTCCTTACCGTCTTCAGTCATCCAAACCGGAAGCGGAGTTCCCCAATAACGGCTTCTCGAAAGATTCCAATCCTGGATATTCTCAAGCCATTTGCCGAAACGTCCCGTTCCAGTTGACTCCGGTTTCCAGTCTATCGACTCGTTGAGTTCCATCATACGCTCCCTAACAGCCGTAGTCTTGATGAACCAGGAATTCAAAGGATAATAAAGTACAGGCTTGTCGGTTCTCCAGCAATGCGGATATGTATGCGTGTGCTTTTCAATCTTGAATGCCTTACCCTGCTGCTTTAGCATAACACAAATATCGACATCAAGTGTCGGTGCGTCTTCCGGAAGGGAAGAATCATATGCATTCTTTACAAAACGTCCTGCCCACTCTGCATAATCAGCGGATACATTAGCCTTTACATACTCAGCATCCATATCCTCAATCCGGAAAAATCTGCCCTGTCTGTCAACCTGTGCACATCTGTCACCATTGGCATCAACCACCATCAGAGGAGGTACACCGGCAGCCTTGGCTACCTTGTTGTCATCCGCACCGAATGTAGGAGCGATATGCACAATACCGGTACCATCTTCTACCGTAACATAATCACCCAATATTACACGGAAGGCACCTTCACCAGGGTTGAACCAAGGAATAAGCTGATGATATGAAATTCCTGCGAGATCTGCACCTTTTATTGTTCCCTCAAGTACTCTGAAAGGTACGAGTTTGTCACCAGGCTTGTAATCCTCAAGCTTTATATCTTTAGCCTTCTGATTGAAGAGTTTGTCCACAAGCGCCTGAGCTACAACATAAATGCACGGATCGCCTGTATACGGATTGAACGACATCACTCGTACATAGTCAATAGACGGGCCTACACACAAAGCCGTATTGGAAGGCAAAGTCCAAGGTGTAGTTGTCCAGGCAAGGAAGAATACAGGTAACGTCTCGCAACCATACAGTACCTGCGATTTCTCGTCCTTTATAACCTCGAACTGTACAGTCGCAGTAGTATCCTTTACATCCCTATAACATCCCGGCTGGTTGAGTTCGTGAGTACTGAGACCAGTTCCTGCTGCCGGAGAGTAAGGCTGTATGGAATATCCCTTATAAAGCAATCCCTTGTCATATATCTTCTTGAGAAGGAACCACAAAGTTTCAATATATCTGTTGTCGTATGTAATATACGGATCATTCATATCTACCCAATAACCGATTCTCTCTGTGAGATTCACCCATTCAGCAGTATATTTCATCACCTCCTTGCGACAAGCTTTGTTATACTCCTCCACTGTAATCTTGGTTCCTATATCCTCCTTGGTGATACCGAGCATCTTCTCTACACCAAGCTCCACAGGAAGACCGTGGGTATCCCAACCGGCCCTCCTGTTAACCTTGAAGCCGTTCTGGGTTTTGTAACGGCATATTGAGTCCTTGATAGAACGAGCCATTACGTGATGAATGCCCGGCATTCCGTTGGCAGAAGGAGGTCCCTCGAAGAAAACAAATTCCGGAGCACCTTCTCTCAACTCAAGAGACTTTTCAAAGGCGTGATTCTTCTTCCACCTTTCAAGAACCTCGTTCCCGATTGTAACAAGGTCAAGACCTTTATATTCTTTGAATGCCATATTTTGTATAATTTTTTCCTATTTTTGCACACGGATTAACTCCGTAAAAAACTTCAAACCGCAAATATAACTATTTTAGGCTAATTTATGAATATACTGGACATCATTATTTTACTCTGCTTTACCGTCTCAATAGTCCAGGGAATATGGAAAGGGTTCATCGCTCAGGTTATTGCGATTATCTCAATAATCGCAGGAATCTGGATTTCATTCAGATTTGCAGAAGCCACAGCCAATTTCATATCGTCATATATAGAAGCCTCAGATTCAGTTCTAATGCCAGTATCATTCACATTGATACTGATTCTTGTAATCTTAGGATTCAAAGCACTTGGCAAAATTTTGGAAGCCACAGTAAACATCGTGCTTCTGGGATGGCTGAACAGACTCCTTGGAGCTGTATTTGCAGCTCTTAAATGTGCATTGATTGCCGGATTGATTATAATGGCATTCAACTCACTGAATAACTCATTCCACATCATACAAAAAGAAACATTGGACCAATCCAGATTATACAAGCCGCTGAAAGATACAGCCGACAAGGTTTTCCCGTATCTTAAAGGGCTCACCAATATAAACAAATGACAAATATGGAAAGGATTATCCTCATAGAAACTTCAACTGCTCTCTGCTCAGCAGCCATATGCGAAGACGGAGCAATAAAATCGTACAGAGAGAGTTCAGCCCCGAAGGCACACGCCTCGCTTACAGCCGTATTCATAAAGGAAATGCTTGATGAAATCAATCTGGAGATGTCGGACATCGATGCAGTGTGCGTAAGTATGGGTCCAGGCTCATACACAGGACTGAGAGTAGGCGTATCAACAGCAAAAGGACTCTGCTTCGGAGCAGGAAAGCCTATGCTTGCTGTCGGCACACTTGACATTCTCGTAGAACAGGCGCGCCTTGAGCAAACAATAACAGCCAATGATGCACAAGGCAACGAAATCACCAGACATTTCGACGATTTCAAATACATCGTACCTATGATTGATGCACGAAGGATGGAAGTATACAGTGCAGTATACAACTCTCAGGGACGAGTATCGGAAACACAACCTGTCATCGTAGATGAGAATAGTTTCATAGAGCTTCTTTCCGAAGGACCTGTGCTATTCATCGGAGACGGAGCAGGCAAATGCGCCGGAGTAATCAAACATCCTGACGCAGCATTCCTGCAATGCTTCCCCAAAGCCTCATCAATGGGCAAACCGGCAACGGAAGAGTTCCATTCCAAAAACTTTCGAGATGTCGCATATTTCGAACCTTTCTATCTGAAAGAATTTGTAGCAACAACGAGCAAGAAGAAGCTTTTCTGACACGTGACATTCGCAATCTCTTCCAAGAAAGAGTGTGATTATCAGACATTGCAAGCATATAAAAGCGCACCCGCAAAACTTTTAACAAAGCCTTTGCGGGTGCGCTTTTGAAATACCGGCACCTATTGCCGTAAATGATATACGCTCTATTTCAAGAGTCTGTCAAGAAGAGCTCTAAGAGACTTAGAGTCTACTACCTTGCCATCCACAAGCTCACCATTTGAAATGATATAAGTTGCAGGCAATGCAGGAACGTTATACAATCCCGTATATGGAGAAGACGAGCCCCTGGCATCACACACGCTTATCCACGGCATATTCTGCTCCTTCACCACACTCGCCCACATTGGCTTGTCAACATCAAGAGAAATCTGATAAATCTCAAATCCCTTCTTATGGTATTCATTGTATATAGGCTTCAGAACATCCTGATTGAACATCTTCTGCTTCGCATCTGACGCTGTCCAGAACTGAACCATAACAACCTTCGCATCAAGTCCACTGAGCCTTATTTTCCGAGAATCAATTCCCGGCAATTCAATATCAGGGTATCCTATTTCAACAGCACCTTTAAGACGTGACTCGAACTCAAGATATTGTTTGCGACTTGCTGCCTCATTTCTCAAAGCCTTAAGATACTTTGAATCCGGGTATACGGACTCAAGTGAGTCGCAGACATTTGAAAAATGAATTGCATCTGTACTCTGACTGAAAACAGGAAGATTCTCAGAAAACTTCTGGAAAAGTACAGGTACAACAGTAAGAGAATGACTGTTCTCCATCACATATCTGACACTGCTGCGATAATAAGCTATATATTCCTGACTTATCCTGCGCTGAAGTTCTGTAGCTTCGGAAGAACCGGGTTTCAAAGTAGAGTACTCTGAAGCAAGCCCTTCAATACGCTCCTTTACGGATGCAAATTCCTTCTCTACAGCTATAAGTTTGTCAGTCTCTTCAGAGCCTTCAACCGTATAATGTCCAAGTGTATCGGCGATGACTTTTACTTTATCACCTCCATCAAGAAGCAAAGAGGCTATTTTTCTATCCCCTTTGAAAATATAAACAAATTCGGGATTGCCTTTTTTTACCGGCAGTTTGAACGAAAATTTTCCGTCAGCATCTGTAGCAACAGTATCTGCCACCGTCATCTTATTGACATCCAGAACTTTCACTACGACTTCAGAAGAAGGAGACTGGGAAACGACTCCATTCACTTTCGCATTGTTTCCGCAAGACACGGAAACAGCAGCGACAGCCAGCAGAACCGGCACGACTTTAACCAATCTTGACATATTCTTCATAAATTGCTGAGGCAGTATCGGCAAATTCCTCAGGGGTCATTGAAACTTTAGGTTTGCGGAAATCCATATCAGCCTCCGACTGCAAAGGCACAAGATGAATATGAGTATGCGGCACTTCCATTCCAAGCACTGCAACTCCCACTCTCTTACACGGAACAGCCTTGCCAATAGCAATGGCAACCTTGCGCGCAAATGCACAAAGTCCTGAATATGTATTCTCATCAAGATTGAAAATATAGTCATCCTCAACATTCTTGGGAATGACAAGAGTATGACCCGGAGCCATCGGATTTATATCAAGGAAAGCATAGAAATCATCATTCTCGGCAACCTTGTATGACGGGATTTCCCCCTTGGCTATTTTTGTAAAGATAGTAGACATATTAAAGTGTAATATCCAGAATTTCAAACTTGATTACACCTGCAGGTACCCTTGCTTCAACAACATCGCCTACAGAATGTCCCATAAGAGCCTGTCCTATAGGGGTCTTCACTGCGAGTTTGCCTGACATAAAGTCAGCTTCGCTTTCTCCAACAAGAGTAAAGTTCATAGTCTGGCCAGTAGTCAGATTCTTAACCTTTACCTTATTCAGCATCTGTACTTTGTCTGTACCGATTTGCGACTCGTCAATTACTCTTGCATTTGCTACAAGATTCTGCAGTTTGGCAATATTCAGTTCAAGAAGACCCTGAGCCTCTCTTGCAGACTCGTACTCAGCATTCTCTGACAAATCACCCTTGTCTCTCGCCTCAGCAATCTGTGCAGAAATCACCGGGCGCTGTGCTATAGCGTCCGCCAACTCCTTCTTTAACTTGTCCAGTCCTTCCTGGGTCATATAATGAATTTCCATATCTTTAATTAATTTAAATTATTCTATATTAAACAAATAAGGAGTTCTGTCGCGAAACAGAACCCTTTGAATTATTGCAAAGATAATAAATAAATTCAGAAGCAGACTAAAATTAAGTCAACTTAAATTTCAAGAGAAGCCTTAACACCAATAAAACCGATGTAAACGCATTCTCAGAATTTCGGCTTCATTATCTCGGAATAGATTATCAATTTTCTGGCATCTATTTTTTCTCTTTCCGATTTGCTTTCCGACTCTTCAGAGAGTACATTACACTCTGTTTCGAAGTCTGCTGCGGAAGATACTTTCTCACCCTGCTTATGTCCATTGATCCGGATATAATCCTTAACCGGAATCCTGATTGGCTTTTCATTCCCCGACTCAACACTCTCAAGAACATCATTCTCTAATCCGTCATTCTCAAGAACATCCTCCTTTGGATAATACTTTTTTGGAACTTCCTTTTTAGGGAAAAAGGTAGCCAATATTTCTTCCATCGTTTCCGGAGCACGAGCTTCCTCTCCAGAATCAGTGAAGACGTTGCCGCTATCCTCTGCAGGAATCCCGGCATTGTTTTGTGCACCTTTCGAAATCTGTTTTTCAACAGCCTTGAAAACCAGCGGCACAACCATAAGCAATATGACAATCAAAAAGTCCATATCCTAAAATTCAAGACATTTCTTTCTATCTTTCTCCAACTGAGACGACAAGTCACTCAAAGACGAGAAACACACCTCATCCCGAATCTTGGCTACAAAGGTCAGTTCAAGATCCAGTCCGTATATATCCTCGTCAAAACCGAATATATTAGTTTCTATTGTCCTGGCCTTACCTTCACCCAAAGTAGGTCTGCACCCTATGTTGCACATTCCCTTGAATGTCCGTCCGAGAGTATGGACCTCTACAAAATATACGCCATTACCGGGCACAAGTTTCAATGGTTCATACAACTGCATATTTGCAGTAGGAAAACCGATAGTTCTACCCAGACGATTACCCTCTACAACTACCCCCTTGAGCGAATAACGATAACCAAGCATAGCTTCGGCAGCCTCAATGTCTCCCTGAGATATGCAGTCACGGATTTTCGTTGAACTTACTGCCACACCTGTCGTGGACGGTATCATTCCTGTCCTGATAACTTCCAGAGACAGACGTTCAGCGACACGCTCCACATCCTCACTCTCTAAAGCATCCGAACCCATCCGGTTGTCGTAACCAAGCAACAATGCCTTGGCGCCGAATCTTCCGCATAACACATCGCGGAGATACTGCTCCATTGTAAGCCTGCTGAACTCTTTAGTAAAAGGCAGAACCTCAACGTGATTCACACCCAAAGACATCAGCATATCCTTTTTCTCGTCCAATGTAGTCAGCAGTCTCAAGGAGCGAGCCTCAAGTTGCAGTACGTTACGGGGATGAGGCCAAAAAGTGATGACCATACTTTCATCCCCACGCACCGCTGCAGCCTTGACAAGCTGCTCTATTACAAGACGGTGTCCTATGTGGACACCGTCAAAAAAGCCGGTTGCTACAACCATCTTACCAACTCAAAGTCTTGTCTGTGAGGCAATTTGGCATTCTTTGCAAAAATTCTGCCTGCCACCTGATACAGACCTGACCTGTCAGGGTTGATTGTCGCTACGTATTTAGCCTGTCCGTTCTCTGACTCTACAGGAGTGAACTCATATCTCTCCTGAATATGGAGTTTGCCCTTATTGTCCGCAGATGCGAAAAGTACCTCCACTCCAATTTCCTCAGGATTGAGGTTTCCTATATTGAGAACTACCTCTGCCTTATAGTCATTTCCAAGGGCAACATCACTGTTGCTGTTCGGCATCTTGGCAGAAACCACCTCAACATTATTCCATTCGCGACGAAGTTTTTTCTTCCAAGCTGCAATCTCGCGTGCCTCAGCAAAATCGTCAGCTACGATTCCGTCATATCGGTGAGACTGAGGTACATAATACTGATTTATGTAATCTGTCAACATACGGTTGGTAGTGAAGTTGCAGGCAACCATAGATACAGTATTCTTGATATACTCAATCCAGTCTGTAGAGCGTCCGGTTGAAAGGCTCTTGTTGTAGAAGATTGGAGCGATTTCGTTTTCGATGATGTTGTAAATAGTTGCAGCATCAAGCTCGTCCTGATAGTTTTGGTCATCGTATGTCCTTTCCATAGGAAGAGCCCATCCTGCACCTTTCTTGTAACCCTCGACCCACCATCCGTCAAGAACCGAGAAATGCATTACACCATTCATTGCAGCCTTCTCTCCAGATGTACCTGAAGCCTCAAGAGGACGTGTAGGGTTATTCATCCATACATCGACACCCTGAACAAGATACTTAGCTACAGTAATATCGTAATTAGGTACGAAAACAATCTTTCCGATGAATCTGTCCTGCTTTGAAATGTCAACAATCATCCTTATAAGATCCTGTCCGGCCTTATCTGCAGGGTGAGCCTTTCCGGCAAACAGGAACTGTACCGGCTGTTTAGGGTCATTCACAATCTGGTCAAGTCTGTCAAGATCACGGAACAGCAGATGCGCTCTCTTATAAGTTGCAAAACGTCTTGCAAAACCGATTGTGAGTACATCATCACGAAGCGTTTCCTTTATACGTACGACCTGACGAGGAGAATAATGGTTGGATGCTGAAGGATCCGACAATCTTCTTTTAACTTCATCGATAAGTCTCTTTCGGAGAGTTGTCCTTATTGACCATACCTCTTCATCTGACACCTTGTAAATACCATCGAAGCAAGACTTGTCGTAATGATGTGTCTTGAACTCCTCACCAAACACCTTAGCGTGAACTTCCTTCCACTCCGGTGCTGTCCAGGTCGGATAATGAACTCCATTAGTTACATAACTTACGTGCAGTTCCTCAGGCAGATAACCTGGCCACATATGACCGAGAATTTCACGGCTCACTTCACCGTGCAACCAAGATACTCCATTGACCTCCTGAGAGATATTAGCGGCAAGGATACTCATTGAGAATTTTTCATTCACATCAGCACCATTATTCTTACCGAGTCCCATCATTGTCTCCCAATCAATCTTCAATCTCTGAGGATAGTGTCCTATATATTTGCGGAGAAGTCCCTCATCGAACGCATCGTGTCCTGCCGGAACAGGTGTATGAGTAGTAAACAATGACGAAGCCCTTACCACCTCAAGAGCCTCCTGGAAATCAAGGTTCTGCTCTGAGATAAGTTCACGGAGTCTTTCCAGACCGATAAATGCCGCGTGACCCTCATTGCAATGATAAACCTGCGGATTGAAACCGAGTTTGCGCAGTGCACGGATACCACCGACACCAAGGAGGAGTTCCTGCTTCAGACGATTCTCCCAGTCTCCACCATAAAGGTTGTATGTAACAGATCTGTCCTCCGGAAGATTGTCAGGAATATCAGTATCAAGCAGATAAAGTTCCGTACGTCCAACATCCACTCTCCAAAGTCTTGCATTGAGAGTTCTTCCAGGGAATGCTACACTGATAGTCATCCAGTTGCCATTATCATCACGAACAGGTGTAGCCGGAATCTTCATAAAATCCTGAGCGACATCCTCAGCTACCTGCTCACCCTGTGAGGTCAGTTTCTGATTGAAATATCCGTATCTGTAAAGAAGACCTACAGCCACGAGATTGGTGTTCATATCTGATGTCTCCTTGATGTAGTCACCGGCAAGGATACCAAGACCACCTGAATATATCTTGAGAGATGTATCCAGACCATACTCCATACAGAAATATGCAACTGAAGGGTTTGTCCTCTGTGCCTTGAGAGCCATATACTCGTTAAACTCATCTGTAACAGCCTTAAGATCTGCCAGGAACTGACTATCCTTCTCAAGTTTCTGATACCTCTTGAGGCTCACTCTGTCAAGCATAGCGATAGGATTTTTGCCTGATGCCTCCCAAGCCTGAGGATCCACAGACTCGAAAAGATTCTTGGCAGACTCGTTCCAGCACCACCAAAGGTTCTTGGACAATATTTCAAGATCTTTTAGACTTTCCGGAAGATGGCGTGAAACAAACACGCTGTTCCAGGTCGGTTGATTTACTTCAAATTTTCTATATTCCATATTTTTATCATTCTTTGCCGACGGATATAATCCTTTGACAGATATTATTTTTTCCAAAGCCTTTGAATAAGCTTCCTTATAATATATTATATTGTTTTCCCAAAGAGCTATTTCAGAAACATCCTTTGCATTCTGCATATACGTCTTTCTCACATCCTTACGCAAAGAAGCTATCTCCATAACACGGTTGGCAACACCGTCAACCACATCGAAATAGTTGGAGTCGTTACGGTCGATCACATCTATTCCCGGGTGCTCTCCTTTATAGTGAGTCCTTACCCAAAGTCCGAAACCTGCAAGACTGGTAGTCAGAGTAGGGACTCTGAAAGCAAGACTTTCAAGTGGAGTATATCCCCAAGGTTCATAGTATGATGGGAAAAGTGTAAGATCCAGACCGGAAAGAAGCTGGTAATAAGTCATATTGAACACACCGTCATTTCCGTTGAGATACGAAGGTATGAAATAAACTTTAACCTTATCACCCGCTGCATTATTGAAATTGAGGTCGTTCAGACGTCTGAGAACCGAATCATACTCAGGATTCATCAAATAATGAGAAGTCCTCGTTACATAATCCGAAGGATGGCCTGCGAGTTTGGAAACAAGCTGTTTGTCAGGGCCGTTATGTCCGGAAGGAATCATAATAAATGCGTGGACACATTTACCTTGAAAATCGGTATGGTTAATTTTATCCAAAGCATCTACAAAGACATCAATGCCTTTGTTTTTCCACTCATACCGTCCTCCGATACCTACCAGTACCGCATTTTCAGGAATTTGCTCACCGCTCATAGCAGCTGCGACTGTCAATAGCTTTTTCCTGGCATCTGCACGCACCTGTTCGTATTCCTGATCTGATGCCGGAGTAAAACTCGGCTCAAAACCATTAGGAGTCACAACGTCAACTTCCCTGCCGAGGAACTGACGGCATTCCTGAGCCGTAATATCGCTCACTGTCGTAAATATGTCACAATACTGAGCAGACTTCTTCTCAAGGGAATGTCTTGCTATAACATTGAAACGCTGAGCCATACTGTCAGCGTCGTACTGATTCATATTGTCATAAAGAGGGAGATTGTTGCCGGCGATGCAACGACCAATCACAGTAGCGTGAGTAGTAAATACTGTAGCTACGGGTACTTTTGCCGATTTGAGATATAGCAGACCTGCTCCTGTCATCCACTCGTGGAACTGAGCGACAACGTTTACTGAAGAATCAAGATTATAACGATAGAAACTCTCTATCACTCTTCCGGCAGCGTATCCGAAAAGAGCCGACTCCCTGTAATCCCAGTTACCTGTCAGGGAATCTACACCAAAGTCTTTCCAGCATTGTGTCAGAATCTCATTCTGACGGGTCAGAAATTGCTTAAAATCAACAAGAATGGCAGTTGGTTTGCCGGGGACGTTCCATCTTCCGATTCTTACACGGAGTCCTTCTGAAGCCGCGTGAAGCCTCCAGACGCTGTATAGAAGCGGATCTTCGATGAAATCCGGGTTTGTCTCCGTATCCATCCATACATCCGGACCGACCATAATGTGGTTTCTGTTGAACTCACTGCTGAGATAGAGTGACTTGGTCGCAATCACGGTGTATATACCGCCGACTTTGTTACAGACTTCCCAACTGACTTCGAACAGGTAGTCCGGTTTGATTTGTTCTTTAACCATTTGTTATAACTAAATTTAACTTAAGTTACCCCGGCCACAGCCAAAAAAGCTCCGTCCGGGGAAAATATTTCAACTACTATCCGCAAAGCGGGAATTCAACCTCAACTATTCACTCTTTTTAGCCGTGGTCTTCCTGGATGCAGTCTTCTTTGCTGCAGTCTTCCTGGCAGCCGGTTTCTTCTCAGGCTTATCCTCTGCCTCTGCAGACTTCTTTGATGCTGTCTTTCTGACAGTTGTCTTTTTGGCCGGAGCCTTCTTTACCGGTGTTTCCTCTTTTGCTGACGCAAAGTTAACATCAGAAACCGAAATTGCATCATCAACACGCAAAATAAAATCACTCAAGACATTCATATAGTTGATAAATGCCTCATAAGGAGTATCATACGGGTTGAAATACTTGTGTACCGCCCCATCCGAGAAGAACTTGGTACACATATAATAGAAGTGGTCACTTTCCTGAAGGTGTCCGAAATCAGACCAAAGAGCCTCATCATTAATCAGAGCAAGCTTCTCGGTCTGCTGATAAAGCTTTGAGAATGCCTCATTCTGAAGTTCGTTACCAAGCCAAGCCGTTAGGTCACGCTCTTCGTCTGCCCAAGAAATCGGATCCGGAACGTCAAGTTCAGCAACTGGCTTATGCTTTTTAGTTGCCATCGACGGAGTAACAAATTCAAACTCTCCGTCAGCTATGACAGTTTTAGGAAGGAATTTCATAAAATCGAAAATACCGCTCTGGGCCTTCTGGTGCTCTCCGAAAGTCTCATAATCCATAAACAGGTTGATAATATCATCTGTTTGAGCTGCAGACTTTATCCACGAAAGATATTTATCTGCGGTAAGAGGCCAATCCTGCCAACTCTTGTCAGAGAAGCGGAATGCAATATCATCACTCAAAGATGAATTCTTGAGCAGAAGCTTAAGACTTGATGCCTGCGCACAACTATATACAAAGTTTGGACTCTTCCATCCGAGAACGTGTTTGGCTCCTTCGGTGAGCATAGTCTTGAATCCCATTTCGTGGACCATTTGTCCGATGGCATCCGAATAAATAAGTTCAGTGTTACGGAAGGCTGTAGGAGTCACTCCGAAGTAATGTTCGATAGCGGCCTTATGCTTCAGCACCTGCTGCTTGAACTCTGACTCCGATGCCAAAGATGCAAGAGTATGGTAATAGGTTTCAGAAAGGAACTCCACACAACCAGTAGCTGCAAGTTTGCGGAAACTTTCTATCACTTCCGGAGCATATCTGTCAAACTGCTCAAGGATAGTTCCGGAAATGGAAAACGCCACTTTAAATTCACCTTTATGCTCGTTGATAGCGTCGAGAAGAAGAGCATTCATAGGAAGATAGCATTTCTGAGCTACTCTCCTGAGGATGGTCCTGTTGGCGAAATCATCATAATAGTGGGAATCCTTACCTATGTCGAAAAATCTGTACAATCTCAATCTTGCCGGCTGATGCACCTGAAAATACAGACATAAACTCTTTTTCATACTATGTGATTATTTATTATTATTGTTATCAATTACTTCCTGATAAATACCTTTGATTTTGGCTGCGACATCGTTCCATTTGATACTGTTAACCTCATCGTAACCGCAACGGGATGCGAGGTTGGCAATAGCCGGATAATTCAGAAGTCCGTAAATGGCGTCTGCCATAGCATCAACATCCCAAAAATCCACCTTAAGCGCATATTTGAGAATCTCTGCACAACCGGACTGCTTGGATATAATCGAAGGTACGTTGGTTTGCATCGCCTCCAGAGGTGAAATTCCGAAAGGCTCTGATATAGAAGGCATTACATAGACATCAGAAAGTGCAAACATCTTATGCACCTCCATACCGCGGAGGAATCCCGTAAAGTGGAACCTGTCTGATATTCCAAGTCTGGCAACGTGATGGATACACCTGTTAAGCATATCACCGCTTCCTGCCATAACGAAACGAACATTATTGCATCTCTTGAGCACTTTTGCAGCAGCCTCAATGAAATACTCAGGACCTTTCTGATAGGTTACACGTCCAAGGAAAGTAACAACCTTGTCTTTGACATTCCTTTCGACCTGAATCTTCTCCATACCACTGAAATCCACGGCATTATGAACAGCAACAACCTTAGAAGGATCTATTCCGTAACGGTTGATGCAGATATTTCTTGTCAGTTCACTTACAGCCATAACTTTGTCAGCTGCCATCATACCTTTGGTCTCGATATCTACCACACGGGTATCTACCTGATCGTCACTGGCCCTATCATATGACGTAGCGTGCATATGAACTACCAGCGGTTTTCCTGTCAACTGTTTGGCTGCTACACCCGCAAGGTATGTGAGCCAGTCGTGAGCGTGAATCACATCGAACTCATCCTTGTGCTGAAGAGCTATTGTTGCTCCGACCATAGCATAGCGAGCAACTTCTTCCATCAGATTCGCGCCATATTTTCCAGAGAACTTGTATTTCTGACCATACTGCACACGAAAACCTTTGACCTGACGCTTCCTCTCTTCTTCAACAATCTTTGTGAAATCCTGAGGATCTACATAAGGCACCATATTGGTTCCGATATGCACGAACTGCACCTTTCCAAGAAACTCGTCGACAGTAGCAGAAACAGTATCGATAGCCACATCACTGGCATTGATTATCTTCACTGCTGACTGGTCCTCGTCACCTGAGGCTGACGGCATAACGAAAATGACATCAACATTATTATAGGCAAGTCCTTTGGTCATACCATAGCAAGCGGTTCCCAAACCTCCTGCAATATGAGGAGGGAACTCCCATCCGAACATCAGAACTTTCATTACTTCTCCTCCTTATATTGGTTCATAATATAATCTATTCTCAATAATGCAGAAGTGCTGCAGGCACAAGAAATGGCACCGTGAGGCTCGTGAGGCGGATCTCCGTCATAAAGCTCGGAGAAGAGTCCTACACCGTGTTTATTCACATCCTGATAGAATCCTTCTGTCAGATATTCAGCCCTCTTGTAGAAAGTCTTGCCCATCATTTTGAAATTTATGTCGATATACGGGGCAAGAAGTGCCGGGAATGCGCATCCCTGATGATATGCCAAATCCCTGTCAATCTGAGAGCCTTCGTAAACGCCTCTGTAAGCTTCGTTACGTGGAGACAATGTCCTGATTCCCCTCTTTGTAAGAAGTTCGTCATTTATCCTCATCACAACCTCAGCTACAACTTCCTCATCCACAGCGATATAATCAAGACATACAGCAAACAGCTGATTCGGTCTTACAGCATCGTCAACCGGGCCATTGCCAACATAATCGGCAAGATAGCCCCACTCAGGCTTCCAGAATGTCGGTTGGAAATTAGCCTTGACCAAATCGCGGACACGGGTCCACTTCTCCACAAAGGCGTTGTTTCGTTTTGCTCCGTACTTGCCCTCCATCTCTATTGCAAAGCAAAGTGCATTGTACCAGAAAGCATTGGTTTCCACCTGATATCCGGCTCTTTCAGTAACAGGGCGTCCGTGAACATAAGCATTCATCCAGGACAAAGCTACCCCATCTTTCTGGGCCCAAAGAAGTCCGTTAGGATGCAAAGTCACTTCTTTCCTGCAACCCGGAGCATAACTTTCGATTATCCCCTTGAGAGTCTCACCGTACTTCTTCCATACGTTCTTCTCATTTGCTCCGAAATGGATATACTGCTGAATGGTATCCGTAAGTCTCAGAGGTGATTCCACCTGTGTAGTGCGCCTGAAAAGTCTCTCCTGCTCGTCAGCTATCAAGGTATCGAGAATTTTCTCGAATTCTGCCTTGCTGCCATTTGCATAAAGAGTAAGACCTGGAAGTGCCACAATTGTCTCCCTCAACAAACCGGTCTCAAGCCACGAGTATCCGGCATTTATACGCTCTCTGCCATTAACCTCACACTTGAGCAAATCAGCATTATGAACAAGCAAGTCGTGATATGAATGAACATCATACCTCTTCTTGAGGCAATCTGTAAATTTCTTCTTAAGAGCCTTCGTGGAAACCTCATCTACAGAAGCCGAAAAGACAACTGATTCACCCGGCTTCAGTTCCGTGATGAACGAGCCTGGAACAAAAAGGTCTTCACGACAGTCAAAACCGCGACGGTACTCGTCTGAGTAAGTTATTCCGTTGTACCAATATGGCTGGTATTTGAAAGATGATTTACCGGAAAGCTGCATATTCAAATCCGGAAACCCATCATACAAGCGGAATGAGACGCCTCCGTCGATATTCTCATAACCTGTATAGGCCTGGGAATTCTGACTTGTCAGGGAATGTACGCTCCTGAACGCAAGGAATGGCTTGAGAGTCAGCGACACAGCAGAAGGAGCCTCAAGCAGTTCATATCTGATCAGCAACTGGTCATTGTCTGGGGCCATCTGGATAGTCTTGGTAAATAGGATACCTCCGACCTTGTATGTCAGCATCGGCACCGGGAAAGCATCGAAATCCACGATATACTTATGCCCGCGAGGCTCATAAGTGTCACCGTAGCAATGAATGCCAAGGTTAAACTGTTTGCCGCCCAGAATCAGACTTTCATCAAGAGAAGAAAGCAACATATACTTCCCTCCTCCGAATTCCGCCACCGGAACAGCCAACAGCCCGTGATAACGCCTGGTGTTACAAGTCACAATTGACGTGTTGCAACAGGCGCCGGTCTTGTTAGCCTCGATGATTTCACGCTTGAGTGAATACTCTAGGTTAACAAGTTCGGACTTGTTGAATTTTAGAAAAGCCATATTTAAATAATAATTTAGGTTATGTTCAATCCAATTTCTTTAAAACAACTGCACACCTGCAAGGAAGGTAGAGGTACAACGTAGAGTCGTATTTACCACTGCCATTCGGGGATTTTTCAGGCATAGTAAAATGTATCTCGCCAGCCTTTACCCTGGAGAATCCGTCAAATTCGTTTCTGTCTGTATCAAGAACATCTTCATATCTGCCTCCCGGAGCTGAAAAGCCATAGTCGGCAAACGAAGAAGTGGGGTTAAAATTGAGCGCGAAGATACAGCATTTTCTTTTGAATATCAATATTTTTTTCTCTTCATCCTGCACCATAAGTTCCGGTTTTTCAGCCAAAAAGCCCTCAGCGCGCTCCAACGCAATCATTGCCTTGTCAAAATTTCTCAAATAGCGGTATCTGAGATAGTCCGGCTCTGCAAGAGACCATTGTCTCCTGGCATATTTATACGACCATCCGTTTCCTTCACGAGGGAAATCAATCCACTCTGGATGGCCGAATTCGTTACCCATAAAATTCAAGTAACCGTTACCTGATGTAGCCATTGTAACAAGGCGAATCATCTTGTGAAGAGCTATACCTCTGTCCACAACTGGAGACTGCGATTCCTTGTTCATCGAAGTATACATTTCGGCATCCATCAGACGGAATGCTATAGTCTTGTCTCCCACCATAGCCTGGTCGTGACATTCGGCATAACTTATTGTCTTTTCATCAGCGCGCTTGTTGGTAAGCTGCCACCACATCTCGCCCATACTCCAATTGTCATCGGACAGTTCCTTTATCCATTTGATCCAATTGTCTGCGACACCCATACTCATACGGAAATCAAAGCCTATACCTCCGCACTCAAACGGCGCGGCAAGTCCGGGCATACCGCTCACATCCTCAGCAATCGTAAAAGCATCCCGGTTCAATTCGTGAATAAGAATATTCGCAAGCCCCAGATAAACAACAGCATTAGTATCTACACCAGAGTTGAAATAATTCTCATAACCGACAAAATCCTTTCCAAGACCGTGATTCCAATAAAGCATACTTGTCACACCGTCAAACCTGAATCCGTCTATATGGTACTCCTCCATCCAGTATTTACAATTTGACAAGAGGAAATATTTAGTCTCATCCTTGCCATAGTCAAAACACCTGGACCCCCAGGCCGGATGATGTCCCTGAGGTCCGCTGTAAAAATAAAGGTCTTCTTTACCATCAAACCGGCCAAGTCCCTCTGCCTCATTGTCAACAGAGTGAGAATGAACTATATCCATCACTACGGCTATTCCCAGACCGTGGGCTTCGTCAACCAAAGCCTTGAACTCCTCAGGAGTACCGAATCTCGAACTCAATGCAAAGAAATTGGAAACCTGATAGCCGAAAGAGCCATAATACGGATGCTCCTGCAGAGCCATAATCTGAATGGTATCATAGCCCAAATCAGCAACTTGCGGAAGAACAGTCTTACGGAACTCTTCAAAGGTTCCTACTCCTTCACGCTCGGTCGCCATCCCTATATGACATTCGTAGATAAGAGGATTGGGACGCTTGCCAGGTTTCTTATGGCGCCATTTGTACGGTTTGTCAGGGTCCCAGATTTGGGCACAGAACTGTTTGGAGACCGGATCCTGAACAGCCCTTGTCGTATATGCCGGTATCCTCTCTCCTCCTCCGCCAGGCCACTCTATATACAACTTGTAAAGAGTTCCGTGACAGAGAAACATATCGTCAAGAACAATCTCCCAGTTACCGTTACCAACTGGCTTCAAAGAATAGGCTTCAGAACGTTTCCAGTTGTTAAAATCTCCAATCAAGTATATCTTGTTGGCATTTGGTGACCATTCTCTGAACACCCAATGACCGTTACCATCGTGATGCATACCATAATATATATGATTATTGACAACATCCGACAACATTCCGCATCCTGCAAACCTTTCTTTCTGACGGAGTATCTCGCTATGTCTTTGGTCCACGACATCCTTGAAAGGCATAAGCCATTCATCCGTATCATAAATCATCTTGATATTCTTTTTTGCGTTTGCGCACATATCCTGACAAATATTAGTTTTGAGTTATTACCTTAAAGAGAACCGATTATGACAAATCGCTGTCTATAGCATCCACCTTCTCACGGACACCGCGCAGATATGCCCTGCAGGCCCCGACAAGTTCCACAGATCGCCTTATACATTTCTCCATATCATCGACCGGAGTTTTCGGATCCTCAACCTTTGCAGCTATGGCCTCAAGTTCTGCGACAGCAGACAAATAATCGAATTTATCCTTCTTAGTACCCATTATGTTTATGTTTAATTCGTTTCAATTTTTTCAACATTACACATCATCGTACCGTCCGAAAATCTGACAGATACATTATCACCTTCGGACACCGATGAAAGATTTTTCATAATCGTGCCATCCGGCCCCACAACAAGTGCAAATCCCCTCTCCATTATCCTTGAAGGGTCAGCCGCTGAAATTCTGGCATTCAACAATTCCACCTCGGACTCCATCCGTGAAACCCGCAGGGCACAACCGCCCTTTATTCTTGAATTCAGAAGCGACAATTCACCTAAAGCTGAGACAATCCGTCCGTTGAAAGCCATCCTAATACGCGTAGCTAAAGATGAAACGGCAGCATCAGCATCCTCATACATTGCAACCAAAGCATCAGCCAATGCAGTAGGAGTCTTCACAAATGTATTCGCTACCATATCACATATATGATAGTCCTGATCGTGCCCGACAGCAGTCATTACAGGCAAAGGAAAACGGGCAATGAACGAAGCAAGTCCGTAATCGTCATAAGCCGCCAGATCAAGCTTAGAACCGCCTCCACGCAAAATAAGAACCACATCGTATGCCTTGCCGGATTGCATAACACAATCAAGAGCCGCCACTATCGAATCCGGACATCCTGCCCCCTGCATAAGAGCCGGATAAAGTTCTATGTCATATGTAAAACCATAAGGATTTTCACTCAGATGGCGCACGAAATCGCGATAACCTGCTGCATCTTCTGCCGAAATAACGGCAAGATGGTAAGGAAGTTCAGGCAAATGCAGCCTCTTCTGCATATCCATAAGCCCCTCGGAAACCAGCCTGGCAATAGTCTGCTGCTTTTCCATTTCCTTCTGGCCCAAAGAAAACTCCGGATCAATATCATCAACGACAAGTGTAAAACCGTAAAGCTGACTGTAATTGACCTGAACATATACAAGAAGTGTCATCCCTTCACAAAGAGGAGAACCTGTCACTGTTTCGAAATACGGAGCGATAAATCTGTACTTTGAGGCCCATATAACTGCTGACGCTTTCGCCACAAGCCCCTTATCGCTGCTTTGCGAGAGTTCCAGATAACAATGGCCTCCCGGGCGTGCCTTCAATGCGCTTACCTCTGCCCTGAGCCAGAAACGTGACGGGAACAGACCTTCCAGGCTTTCTTTCATCTTGGTCTGGAAGTCGAAGAGATCGATATATTCACGTTTCATAAAAATATACTTTTCCCAAGTTCCGCAAGTGAAGATATCATATAACACTTGAAGATCTGTGCCACACTTGCGAAACTTATGCCCACAGCCCATCTCTCCATTAGAAATCGTACAAGAGCAAGATACGGGCATCCGTTTAAGACATCAAACAACCCTCTGAAAATCTGTTTCTTGGTCTATTACGGACGGGGACCAGGCCCTCGCATATCACTATCTTCCGCTTTTACGGAAGTTGAGTAGATTCGGTTTCATCTCTAAACGAGACATCTACAAAATTAGCAATTTTTCTCACATCCCAACCATTATTATGATAAAAATTAATATCTTTGCGTCCGTTTAGAAGCTGGTTTCATTTACACTGACAACTTATGAAGATTACAGAAGCTCTTTTTGCCGGCAGCAGTACCCGAATTTCCGAAAAGCCGAAACAGAAATTTCCAGAATTTGCGTTTATCGGCAGATCAAATGTTGGCAAATCGTCCCTCATCAATATGCTGTGCAACAACAAGAAACTGGCACTGACTTCGTCCAAACCAGGAAAGACCCGTTTGGTCAATCATTTCCTCATCAACCGCCAATGGTATCTTGTTGACTTGCCCGGATATGGTTATGCTAAAATCTCCGCTACAGGAAAACAGAAACTTGAGCAGGTAATACGCAACTATCTCAACCTGTCTCAAGAGATGACTATGCTGTTCGTCCTCATTGATTCGAGACACGAGATAGGAAAGATTGATATGGACTTCCTCATTGAACTCGGGCAAAGCAACATCCCTTTTGCAATCATATTCACAAAAGCAGACAAAAGCGGTCCGGAAGCACTGGCAAAACGGATAGAGGCAAACAAGCAGCAGATACTGGAATACTGGGAAGAACTGCCGCCTGTTTTTGTAAGCTCATCTGAAAACGGAACGGGAAGAGATGAAATCCTCAACTACATAGAGTCAGTACTTGAAACCATCGAATAAGACAACCAACATCTCAGATACAATGCACAACGAACACAAAATCAAGCTTTTCACTTGCAGAGCCTCAAAAGACTTCGCAATTAAAGTCGCCAAGGCGATGAACATCGAACTCGGAGCATCCGACGTACTAACTTTCAGTGACGGCGAGTTTCAACCATCATTCAACGAAAGCGTCAGAGGAGCGACTGTCTTCATCGTACAGTCAACTTTCCCACCTGTTGAGAACTTGTTTGAACTGCTCCTTATGATTGATGCAGCCAAAAGGGCTTCAGCACACACTGTAATTGCTGTAATGCCATATTTCGGATGGGCAAGGCAAGACCGCAAAGACAAACCAAGAGTCTCTATCGGAGCAAAACTCGTGGCAAATATACTTCACGCTGCAGGTTGTGACAGAGTGATGACTTGCGACCTTCACGCTGACCAGATCCAGGGATTCTTCGACTTCCCGGTAGACCATATATATGCAAGTTCTGTGTTCCTTCCTTATCTGAAGAAACTCAACATCGATAATCTTGCAATCGCTGCTCCTGATATGGGAGGTGCCAAAAGAGCAAACGCCTATGCAAGATACCTTCAGTGCCCTGTAATCATCTGCCACAAATCACGTGAAAGAGCGAATGTTGTCGGTTCTATCACTGCTATTGGCGATGTAGAGGACAAGAACGTAATCATTGTGGACGATATGATTGATACGGCCGGAACCCTGACAAAGGCAGCCAATGTACTGAAAGAGATGGGAGCAAGGAGTGTAAGAGCCTGTGCTACCCACGCTGTATTCTCAGGCCCAGCTTACGAAAGAATTGCTGAATCAGCTCTTGAAGAGGTAATCGTATCAGATACAATTCCATTGAGTACAGACCCTGAAAAGGACAAGAGCAAAATCACCGTCCTTACTATGACCGATACTTTTGCCGATATTATCGGAAAGGTATATAACTACGAGCCTATCAGCCCGAATTTCATAAACTGATTATACTGATATGAAGATTCTCATTGCTGCCGTAATTCTTGTGGCGCTGTGCGTATTCGGACTTTGTTTCAATATCATTTTCAGAAAAAACGGACAATTCCCGGAAACTGAAATTGAAAAGAACAAGGAAATGAGAAAAAGAGGCATAGTGTGCGCCAAAGAGGCGGAAATCAAGATGTGGAGAAAGAAGAAGCAGGCACCCGGGTGTGACCCTTCCGGATGTGGCGATTGCCTTTCCTGCGGATTATAATGATAATAAGAAACCGTCGTGAGGCGGTATGTGAAACCACCGAAAGGTGATTATAACGATTAATTATGAGCCTTTTAGCTATCGTGGGCAGACCTAACGTAGGAAAGTCCACCCTATTTAACCGACTCGTTGGAATGCGTCAGGCCATTGTCGACGAGACTGCCGGAGTAACCCGTGACAGGCATTACGGCAAATGTGAATGGTGCGGAACCGAATTTTCCGTAGTGGATACCGGAGGATATACATCCAACTCGGATGATGTATTCGAGGATGAAATCCGCAAACAAGTAGTCCTGGCAATAGAAGAAGCTTCTGTCGTACTATTTATGGTAGAAGCCAGTACAGGAATAACCGACTATGACGAGGAGATTGCAGATATTCTCAGACGCAGCGGCAAGCCTGTCGTACTGGCTGTGAACAAAGTTGATTCCGGAGCAAAGATGTTTGACGCATACCAGTTCTACTCGTTGGGACTGGGAGAGATTTTCAGTATATCCGCAGCAAACGGCGGAGGAACCGGAGACCTTCTCGATGAAATCGTAAAGCATCTTCCTGCAGAAGATCCAGACAAAGACGAATTTCCTGATTTGCCGCACTTTACAATTGTCGGCAAACCAAATGTGGGAAAATCATCGATGACGAACGCTCTTTTGGGCAAGGAAAGAAACATTGTAACACCTGTAGCCGGTACGACAAGAGATTCAATCGCAACTCTCTACAACAAGTTCGGACACAACTTTATGCTTGTGGATACCGCAGGTATGAGAAAAAAGTCGAAAGTGCACGAGGATTTGGAATTCTACTCCGTAATGCGCTCAATCAGAGCTATAGAACACTCTGATGTCTGCATACTTATGGTGGATGCACAGACCGGCATAGAATCTCAAGACCTGAGCATTTTCAACCTCATACAAAGGAACAAGAAAGGTTGCGTGATTGTCGTGAACAAATGGGATACGATAGAAAAGGACAGCAATACAATGAAAGAGTATGTAGAGGCTATTAAAGCCCGTCTTGCTCCGTTCAACGATATTCCGATTATCTTCACATCTGTCATCAACAAGCAGAGAATTATGGATGTTCTGGAGGCTGCAGAGATGGTATATGCAAACTATTCAAAGAAGATATCAACATCAAAGATCAATGAGGAGATGCTTCCTGAGATAGAAAACTACCCACCTCCGGCCTGGAAAGGAAAATATATAAAAATCAAATACATTACGCAACTTCCAACAAGAAGTCCGTCATTCGCGTTTTTCTGCAATCTTCCGCAGTATATCCGCGAGCCATACAAACGTTTCCTCGAAAACAAACTGCGTGATAAATTTGATTTCAAGGGTTGCCCTGTCCAGGTATTCCTACGTCAGAAATAACCCGCGATTATCAGAATAATGACAATAAAAAAAGCTGACTTTCACTTTCATTAAAGTCAGCTTTTTTATTTTGATTCCGTTGTCAGTTGATTATTTCACACGCTCACCGTAGCTACGGTCAGTTGTATTGACACGGATTTTCTCGCCCTGGTTGATGAAAAGAGGAGCCATAATAATTGCTCCTGTCTCAAGAGTAACCTCTTTAAGAGCACTTGTAGAAGCTGTATCACCTTTTACCGCTGGCTCTGTGTAGGTAACCTCGAGTTCAACGTATGTCGGAAGCTCACAAGTAAGACATCTCTCCTCGTCAGCAAGGAACATCATCTCAACGTGCTGACCCTCTTTCATAAGGTCTGCATTTTCAACAAGGTCCTCATCAAGATGGATCTGCTCGAAAGTCTCCTCGTGCATAAAGTTGAAACCGTCCTCGTCCTTGTAAAGGAACTGGTAAGGCCTTCTCTCAACATTGATAGTCTCGATCTTTGCACCTGCGGTGAAAGTATTCTCAAGAATACGACCATTCTCAAGGTTGCGGAGTTTAGTCTTTACAAAAGCAGGACCTTTACCTGGTTTTACGTGCTGGAACCATACGATTGAACAAGGTTTTCCATTGTAGTCAATGTAAAGTCCGTTTTTGAAATCAGCTGTTGTTGCCATATTTAAAATAAGTTTATAAATAATCCGAAAATCAACGGTATAGGCGGAATCGCCCAATCCGGCTGCAAAATTATAAAATTGTCTGCGAACTGCCAAATAAAGTCAAAAATCCCTAATAAGAAGCGAGTGCTCACAATATGAATCAGGAAAATCAATCAGCAGCAATCAGATTGTTGAGTTCCAGAACAGACGCAGCAGTCTGCTCCAGAAGCCATTTCGGCGTAGAAGTAGCTCCGCACACACCTACGCAATCATCTGGCCTGAACCAAGCCCGTTTGATTTCATCAGGTGAGTCTATATGATAAGTCCTGATATTGACCGACTTACACAAATCACAAAGAACCTTCCCGTTTGAACTTGCCTTGCCTGAAACAAAAATGATAATATCGTGTTCAACAGCAAACTTTTCAAGTTTCTGATGTCTTGTCGCAACCTGGCGACAGATAGTATCGTGTACATTCAGGTCCTGTATAACCTCTTCAAGTCTGGCACAAAGTTCAGCATACTCGGACGGACTCTTGGTTGTCTGGCTGAATACTTCGGTATGAAGTTCCGGCTTGATAGTCCCGTCGGAGAGCGCAGTTTCAAGCATATTCAGATTCTCTACCACAATTGCAGACTCGTCTGTCTGCCCCATAAGGCCAAGTACTTCAGCGTGGCCGGGCTTTCCAAAAATGATTATCTGCCCGTCTGCTCCATAGGCTTTATAAGCATCCTTGATGCTTCTTTGAAGACGCAGGACTACAGGACAAGTACAGTCAATCACTTCGAAACCGAGATTTTCCGCCAATTTATATGTCTGCGGAGGTTCACCGTGTGCCCTAATCAGCAAAGTCTCACCAGCGGCATCGACCATCTCGTGCAAATCCTCCTTATCGATAGTAACCAACCCTTTATCCATCAGCCTCGACAACTCTGCATCATTATGTACTATCGAGCCTAACGAATACAATCTGCGTTTACCTTTTTGTTCCGCATTCAGGAACTCTTCAGCCTTTCCGATTGCGCTGATAACACCTGCACAGAATCCTGAATTTCCGTCTATATCAACTGTCAACATATCTAACATCCGAATCTTTTGGACAATAATTCCTTGAGCCATTCCATCTGCTCCTGGGGAGTCATATCCGAATTATCAAGTACAATAGCATCTGCCGCCTGTGTAAGAGGTGATGTCTCCCTGTGTGAATCAATATAATCCCTTTCCTGAAGATTCTTCAACACATCCTCAATGCTGACATCAATACCTTTGGCCTTCATCTCGGCAGCACGTCTCTGTGCACGCACCATAGGGTCAGCAGTCATAAACAACTTAAGTTCGGCATCTGGAAAAACCGTAGTACCGATATCCCTGCCATCCATCACTACCCTCTTGCGGCTGCCTAATTCGCGAAGTTTCCTGTCCACAAAGACACGCACCTGCGGAACAGCTGCAATTGGGCTGACCTTATCTGCAACCTCAAGTGAACGTATCTGTGATTCGACACACCTGTCGCCAATATATGTCCCCTCATCTCCAAAATGGATATCAAGTCCGTCCAATGCTGCATCCAAAGCCTCAGCATCGATTCTGCAATCATTATCAATGAAACCGTTTTCCATAGCGAAAAGAGTGACAGCCCGATAAAGGGCTCCCGAATCAAGAAACTGGAATGAGAACTCCCTGGCAATAGATTTTGCAAAGGAACTCTTGCCTGTCGATGAATAACCGTCAACGGCGATAATTATGTCTGGAATATGCATATCAGAGCAAATTTCTCAATATAAACAATAAAGTCTCCCGGTTTGGACTGAATTTTGAGTGAATTTCATTATTTTGGACAGCCGATAATGCCGGACGACAAAAATATAAAATTTTGGTCAAACCCACAAAAATGCAGATATTTGCAAATGGTATCTTTTTAAAATTGGTCAAGATATGAAAATCCTCATAATAGACGATGAACGTTCAATCAGAAACTCACTCAAAGAAATCCTTGCAGACGAAGGGTATGACATCGATGTAGCAGAAAACGGAATGGAAGGAATATCGATGGTCGAAAAAGAAAAGTACAGCGTGATATTCTGCGACATCAAGATGCCTGAGATGGATGGAATAGAAGTCCTCGACAAACTGGAGTCAATGGGTCTGGATACAGCTGTTATAATGATTTCCGGCCACGGAGACATCGATACAGCTGTGGAATGCATAAAGAAAGGAGCATTCGACTTCATTCAGAAACCTTTGGATCTGAACAGGATACTCATAACAATAAAAAATGCCACTGACAAGATTTCATTGGTAAAGGAAACCAAAATCCTCAAGAAAAAAGTATATGGTTCCGAGATGATAGGTGAATCCGCCCCAATGATTCACATCAAGGAGATGATTGAAAAAGTAGCACCGACAGATGCACGAGTTCTAATCATAGGCTCAAATGGAACAGGAAAGGAACTGGTAGCACGCAATCTTCATCAGAAGAGCAACCGCTCGGCAATGCCATACATAGAAGTAAACTGCGCGGCCATACCTTCTGAACTTATTGAAAGCGAACTTTTCGGTCACGAAAAAGGAGCTTTCACTTCAGCTATCAAGCAACACAAGGGCAAGTTCGAACAAGCTGACGGAGGTACACTCTTTCTTGATGAAATCGGTGATATGTCACTTGCCGCACAGGCAAAAGTACTGCGCGTACTACAGGAAAAGAAATTATCAAGGGTAGGTAGCGACAAAGATATCAATGTGGATGTCAGGGTACTCGCTGCGACAAACAAAAACCTCAAAGAGGAGATTGTCAAAGGCAATTTCAGAGAGGACCTTTACCATCGCCTCAGTGTAATCGTCATCAATGTCCCTTCGCTGGACGAAAGGAAGGACGACATACCAATGCTCGTCAACTACTTTATAGATCAGATTTGCAGCGAAACCGGTATGCAGGTTCGCGAAATTGATGACAATGCAATGAAAATGCTTGTGGAAAGAAGCTGGACAGGAAACATCAGAGAGCTGCGCAATGTAGTCGAGCGGCTGCTGATTCTGTCCGGAAACCGCATTACTGCAGCAGATGTCAAGGCCTATGTCTAAGCCTTGACATCTGTTGCATTTTTAGGTAAAGTCACTGTAAACGAAGCACCTCCGAGTCCAAAAGACTTGGAATATCGGATTTCTCCGTCACACTTTTCTATTATATTCCGGCATATTGCAAGACCCAAACCGGTTCCTGCACTCTTTGTCGTGAAATTAGGAGTGAACAGCTTGCCAAGATTCTCTTCCGACACCCCTGGACCATTATCATCTATCACTATGTCATAATAGCCGTCTTTTGTACTGTTTCTCAAGCAGATAACGACACGGCCAAGTCCCGGTTCAATCCCTTTCTCCACAGCTTCTTTCTGTTGTATCTCCACAGCTTGGATAGCATTGGTTATAAGATTGACGAACACCCTTATCAGCTGAGGTCTTGGAGCCATCACAAAGGCGTTCTCCATACCTATATACTGGATTCTTACATTTTCCCTGTTGTCGAAAATCAACAACTGGTCCTTGACAGTCTTGTCAAGATCCATCAGAACAGGCTCTTCGCTGTATAACTTTGCGAACGTAGAAAACTCGTTTGCCGTTTCTGTCAGAATGTCTATGTGTTCCAGAATAACTCCAGCCACCTCGTCAAACCTCTTCTCCCAAGAACCGTCATTCTTCTGTTTCAATCTTATGAGTCTTTGAATCTGAAGCTTTATCGGTGTCAAAGGATTCTTTATCTCGTGAGCGACCTGGCGCGCCATCTGACTCCAGGCCTTATCCCTCTCCGCAAGCGCGAGACGCCTGGTAGAATCAGACAAGTCGTGCACCATACGGTTATACGCCTCAACCAACGTGTTTATCTCATCCTGCCCTCTGTAAACGATACATTCCAGATTATGTATATCTGCCGCCCTCATCTTCCGGCCCATCTCTATCAAAGGTGCGAAAAGCGAATTCACCTCTCTTCTTGTAAACAGGATTGAACCAATCAACAATAACAGGAATATGCAGAAAATCAAAGCCGCGTGAAAAAAAGTCTCACGTTTGAAATCATAGCTCCGCTCTGTGAAAGGTATACTCATTATTGCCAATATATCACCTCTGTCATTTGAAACCGGAGCATAAAGCGACCAATATTTCATACCCTCTATTTCCTCGTGATGAATATAGAACCTCTGATTGAGATACCTGATGTTGTAGAAGGCATTCTGGTCAATTCGGCATCCGAGAATCATCCTCTCAAACACTTCGGGAGTAGTGGAACGAAAAACAAGACCGGAAGGAGTATAGAATGTTATATCCGACTTGGTCGTATTGCTTATATTCTCTACTGCCACGGCAAATTCTCCAGACTGCATATCCTGCCAGTGCTGCATTGACCTTGTCCTGGCATTGACCAACGCCTGGACGGTACTGATTTTGGTTGACATCAGATTCTGCATATTAACCTCGTTCCTTTTGTAGACAAACAATACGCTTATTGACATCATACTCACAAGTATCAGACAGGATGTACCCAAAAGAATAAAGTTGATACGCCTTCTGAAATAATTGCTCTTGAAAACTTTTTTCTTACGGTTTGCCCTCGAAAACAACATCAGGACGCCTGTAAGAATAAGAAACATATACGAAAAAGCGGTAAAGAACGTCATTACACTGCGCGAAGGACGGGACAATGTTATGAGTTCGTTGTCGCTGACAGCTGTGGAAAAATGCACAAATCCCTTTTCTCTTGTGGTGTATATCCTATTTCCTTTCATCCCTCCAGCCACTTTGTTGAAAACTGTGGGATAAGGATAATTACCCTTATAGGACATCAGCCTGTCACCGATGTATTTGGCATAAGAATAATAATGAGGAATATGAATATCACCAAGATAAGAAAAACACCCTATAATACTGTAATATCCCCTGTCTTCACGATTAGTGACAGGGTCAAGCGTAACAAGCATCCTGATAACACCGGTTTCCTCCGACCAGAAAAGGAAAGCTCCGACATAACTGTTGGTACCATTCTCCTTTGTCATAAAAAGGAATCTCGACCCCTCGGAAATTGGAACTCCGGTACTGAGTACATTGTTGAAATATGCGAGTCCGCGACTATCCTTGTCACGTATGACAGATACAAGCACATCATAGGATTGCCTTATTCGGCTGAAATACAATTCGGATATCCTGTTCTGGATAATTGTTGATGTATTATCGACGGAAGCAAGCATCTTTATCACCTGGTCGGAAGCAAGTTCCTCTTCAACTGCACGCATCTGGATTTCCGCACCGAGATCACGATCAACGGCAAGACGGTTCGCCCAAAGCAAAACCCTGTCCTGTTCTTTCGCAAATCCGAGCAACCCTGACGTTGCAGTAAAGTACAGAGCGAAGATAAACGCACATACCGCAAGAACCCTCGTATCGAAAATATCATACTTCAAACCAAAGAACTCTCTGAAAAAAGGTCTGAGAGTCTGCATCTGAAGCAGAATACATATCAGAAGACCAGTATACGAAGCGTAAACAAGGATTGTATAGAATATATCCGTATTCCACCTGTACAATTCGAGGGTTACATTTGAATTCATCACTATACTCCGCAAAGACAAGTGGGTATAGACAAACGTACCGATGACCGCAATCAATGTAAGAATACCGTATATTGCAAGATTCCTGCGTCTTCTCGTGCCGCTTCTTCGAATTATCGACATTATACGGCTTCGGATAAGAAATGTACACAGATTAAACGAAACTATGTATACATTGATAATGAACAAGGCACCAAGAGAAAAGAAAACAGGCCCGTCAGCATAAATTGACGGAGAAAACAATTCTGACTTGTTTGTCATCTGAAGCCCCCAGGTATACGACATCAGGAAAAGCACCAAAAGAGTGGCCATAACGGAAAAATAGGCTCTCAAAGTCCTTTTGGTACTCAAAAAGAGCATCGCAGCAAGAGCAAACAACGCTATGGAAATCCACCGAAGAATAGAATTATCGAAAAAAGGAGCTGACTGTCCGGGAGGCTCACTGAAAATCTTAAAAAGAGGAATACCTCCTACACTTACCTCCGAGCCTCCGCTATTACTAAGATTCAGAAGGGAATACCTCCCCGAAAGTTTCAAATGAGGATTCACACCATTGTCCGCCTTTCCCAAGTCATCGACCAGACGATTCTTGATTTCAAGTCCGGCAATTACTTTCTCATTCCACTCACCCGGGACAGCCTTCACAACGTACCATTTTGGTCCAAGGTTCATAAATGAGATTTCCGGACCCACCTCCGACAATGGAGAAACAATACGGCTTTTCAGATTAGTAAGTCGCTGAAAAACAAGTCTGGATGAAATATCGTCATTCAACACAGAAAACTGATGACACCAGGACTGCAAGGAATCATTGACATAGCGGTATATAACCATATCTTCCGGCAGCGACTTGATATCAATCAACTTGCTCTGCGGAGTATTCAGCGCATAACCGACATATTTGTCAAGCAAAGCCATTCTGACCTCAATGCGCCTGCCTACACTCGCCGCCACTTTGTCCGTATCCTGTACCGCCTTGTTTCCCGCTAAAGAAAGAACAAATAAACACAAGGCTGTCACAAAGGTGGCAAGTGTAAATTTTTTATTCATAAAATCCTTGACAGACATATTCTTATTCGTGATGATAAGGTTCTCCTTTCATTATTGTAAAAGCACGATAGAGTTGTTCAGCAAAAATCGTTCTCACCATCTGGTGCGAAAATGTCATTTTGGACAAAGAAATCTTGGAATCCGCACGGTCATACACCTCCTTGGAAAAACCATAGGCTCCTCCGATAACGAATACTATATCACGCGAAGCATAGGAAAGTTTGTCGGACAACATAGAGGAAAACTCCATAGATGTAAACATCTTCCCCTTTTCATCCAGAAGGATCACATCATCTGATGTCCTGACATTCTTCAGAATCAACGCACCTTCTTTTGATTTTATCTGTTCTTTGGAAAATGCGGAAACATTTTTAAGTTCAGGAATTTCTATAAGAGCAAAAGGAATATAATGCTTAAGTCTGGAAACATATATTTCCAGTCCCTGCCTGACCCAGTCCCTGTCAGTCTTTCCAACTGTCAGTAAAGTTATCTTCATATCTAAAAATCAATATTATAATACAAACTTACGGAAAATAGTCAACAACACAAGTTTTACGGAACCATATTTATACACCAATGGAACTGTATCCCCGTAGATAACTGCTATTCTGTTCTTTGTAAAATGGCTTGGTATTTGTAGTGTGAGATGCTCCCAATCAGATACATAGGAAATGAATCGATTTATATTGAAAGTCGTAATGGCTACTATAGCTATGTCTGTCGGCATATATTCAAATGCCGACACGCAGGACAATAGCTATGACGTATTCCTGCCAATTTCAAAATATATGCGTGCCGGTGATGCAGACAAACTTTCCGCCTGGTTCTCTGACAATTTGGAAATCACAATATTCACAAAATCAAACGATGCCAGCCGAGCACAAGCCAAACAGATACTCAAATCCTTTTTCAAATCATATTCACCACGCTCATTTGAAATAACACACAAAGCAGGTCGTTCCAATATGAAATATGCTTTAGGAACTATGAATGCAGGAGGTGAAATGTTTTTTGTTACAATATTCGTGAACTTCAATGAGGACAACTACAAAATCCAACATCTTAAAGTCGAGCGAATCGAATAAGTACTATATGGTCAAACTATTTATGGCATAGTACTTGCTATATTTCAGTTGAGTTAGTTTAGTTGTTAATAATAGGGTTATAGTTCAGGAAGGGGTTACCGGAAAACGGCAACCCCTTCTTATATTTATGCAGCAATTATTTCATAGATACTTTACTGAAGGCATCAGAACGTTTAAGAACGAAGTTTGAACCGAGATATTTCGTCCTGACTTCTTCATCGGCTGCAAGGTCCTCAGGAGTTCCGCTCTGAAGAATATTTCCCTCATAAAGCAGATAGGCCCTGTCTATAATAGCCAAAGTCTCGCCGACATTGTGGTCGGTGATAATAACTCCGATATTCTTGTATTTCAATTTGGCAATGATATGCTGTATATCCTCAACGGCAATAGGGTCAACTCCGGCAAATGGTTCGTCAAGGAGAATGAACTTGGGATCTATTGCCAGTGCACGGGCTATCTCACAACGGCGTCTTTCACCTCCGGAAAGCTGTATACCCTTGCTTTTGCGGACTTTATGAAGATTGAACTCATCTAACAATTCCTCAAGACGTTCCTTGCGTTCTGCCTTTGAAAACTGTTTGGACATCTCCATCACCGACATTATATTATCCTCTACACTCAGATGCCTGAACACAGAGGCTTCCTGAGCAAGATACCCGACTCCCTTCTGCGCCCGTTTGAACATCGGAAGCGAAGTAATATCCTCATCATCAAGAAATATGCGTCCTGCATTAGGGACGATAAGACCTGTTATCATATAGAAACTGGTCGTCTTTCCGGCCCCATTTGGCCCAAGGAATCCGACAATTTCACCTTGCTCGACTTCCATCGAAACACCCTTTACAACTGTCCTGGGACCATATTTCTTAACAAGGTTTTCACAACGAAGCTTCATCTATATAACTAATTTAACTGTTTCTTAAACTTACTTTATATCCAATCCGAGATCTTTTACAAGGTCTCTTACCTGTTCATTGCTGGCAATCAGCACATCAGCCTGCTGGCCAGGCATATAAGCTGTCTGTTGTATCTGCGGATCGTCCGGAACTACCGATACACGCAGAAAGACTTTGGAAGAGCGGACTATCTGGCGATAACGTGCCTCAAGTTCGTGAAGCAACTTGGTCTCGACCCAATCTTTCTGAGCCTGATTGACAACCCTAAAGATAACAGTCTTGGTATCACCTTCCTGTTCTATTACAAGAGAAGAACTTGACAACATACTATGTAAACGCGGCTTGCTTATATATGCCGCTGCAAGTTCAGGCCATACCTGCTTAAGATATTCATCAGCAGGAACAGGGGAATCGCTATCAACATCCGATTTTGCATCCGAAAAATGGTCTCCCCCTTCCAAGGCAGACTTGATAGACAACATAGTCCTGCCGGTCCTTGCCCGGCGCGCACGTGGTGTAGCCGGTGCAGAAGCGTCGGATACTGGAAGCGGATTCTCAGGCAATACAGTCTGCGGTTCAGCCGAAGCAGAAGGCGTAGAAGGCACTGATACTGTTGGTGCAGATGGCGCAGCAACAGAAGACACAGATGGCGCAGAAGGTGCAGACACAGAAGGTGCAGAACCAAGAGCTGCGACAGGAGTCGCATCAGGACGCTGCTGAATAGACGACTGATGTCCCGCTCCGGAAACAATGAAACACAAACGCATCAATGCGAACTCTATGTGCAGACGCGGATTGACACTTGCCCTGTACCCTGCCTCGCATTTCGTCGTTATGTCAAGTGCCTCATACAGGAAAGGAATCGCGCACACAGAAGCCTGCTCCTTGTATCGCTTGCGAAGCGAATCAGGAAGTTCCAGCAAGGAATCCAATCCTCCGTTCTTGCTTACAATCAAGTCCCTCAAATGAGAAGACAGTGCAGCCACGAAATGCAGCGCATTGAAACCCTTTGTCAAGACCTCGTCAAAAATCAGAAATGCGTCGGCATAATCACCTTTGAGAAAGTCGTCTACCAGCCTGAAACTATATTCATAGTCCAGTACATTGAGATTTCTGAGAACATCCTGATATTTCACATCAGTTCCACAGAAAGCTATTGTCTGGTCGAAAATGGTCAAAGCATCGCGCATCGCTCCGTCTGCCTTGTGGGCAATCACGTGAAGCGACTCATCATCTATTGAAATATCCTCCTTTTCCGCTACCATTCTCAGATTGCGGACAATATTTTCCACGGTTATACGGTTGAAATCGTATGTCTGGCAGCGTGAAAGAATAGTCGGAAGAATCTTGTGCTTCTCCGTCGTGGCTAAAATAAATATGGCGTGGGCAGGCGGTTCCTCCAGTGTCTTGAGAAAAGCATTGAAAGCTGCCTGTGAAAGCATATGCACCTCGTCGATAATATAAACACTATATCTGCCGACTTGTGGCGGTATCCTCACCTGCTCCATCAGATTCTTTATATCCTCCACACCATTGTTGGAAGCTGCATCCAACTCGTGGATACAATACGAACGTCCTTCTGCAAACGAAATACAGGACTCACAATGTCCGCACGGCTCCATATCCTCGGAGGGCTCGGAACAGTTTATCATCTTGGCGAAAATTCGCGCAGTAGTGGTCTTGCCGACACCCCTTGGTCCGCAAAACAAATAGGCGTGGGCAAGCTGTCCCCTCAAGATGGAATTCTTGAGAGTACGTGCAATGTTGTCCTGTCCTATCAGCGTCTCGAAAGAGTCCGGACGATATTTCCTGGCAGATACTATGTATTCAGACATATTGTTTGTTTATCCTTATAGCTTCCGAATAATGGGAAAGCATAGTTATTCTTGTCATAAAACGGCAAACTTACGGAAAATCTTTCGTTTTTACGCCCGTTTGGAGAGGAAATTGTATCTTTGCGAAGTTCTTAACAAATTAAATACAGCATAATGAAACATATCAGACAACTCATCTATTTGCTATTGGCGGCAGTTGCATTGACAGCACTGGTACCGCAGACAGCGATGGCTCAGGCCCAGATAAATACAAAAAAAGTCAAAATCTGCGATTTCACTGAAAAGACAACCAAAGTAGTAACAACAGGAAACGTATTCTATGATAATGTCCTTAAAGATGAAATTACAGCAAGATGGAGAATTTCACCGTTCGAATTCTGCAGTCTAAAAGACTTCGAAGAACTTAAGGAAAATGACAATTTCTATTTCCTTATCACTACAAAAGGGCAATTCAGAAGAGAAAGCGAACCTGGTCTTCAGTTCCTTACTCTGGTAAAAGGAGGAAAAAAAGCGGAAAACGGTATTGATGATATGCTTGAAATTGTATCTATACCTCTTTGTTCGGCAGATTCTCCGTCAGGACGCGAGCTCCTGATACTCCCGGCATACCTTGATATCATACAGAATTTCACCCTGGATTCAATGGAGAAGGACATAAACGGATATACCGGACTTGCCAACTATACAATGAATCTCGCTGACACCAAAGGACTTGACGTCATAATCTCGGAAGAAGACCTCGGCAATGACGTCGATATGGAGAAGATTAAGTCCTATGAAAGAAAAGGTATAAAAGTGCTTGAAGAGGACGATGCGGACGAATACATAATCAACCAGACTCCAGGTGTCCTGGTAAGTTATGTGGCAGCACCGACAGATGCAAAGTCAGGCTCATACTGCTACAAACTGCTGATAGACATCACAAACAACCGTCTTTGCTATTTCCGCAAACACAGGATTTCAAAAAAAGTCGGTGCGGGGTTCCTTCAAGAGGATATAAAAAGAATAGCAATCAGCAGATAATGCAGCCAGGTCTGAATGACATCTGCCAAACTTGAGGAAAATGATAAGCGGAAAAGCAGAGTGCGGGATGAAGTTTGCCGTCAGACGCAGCTCATCATCAGTAGGATATTGTGCATTAAGCATAAAGTGCGGTACAAGAGATGAAAAAGGCTTCCACAGCGGAATAGCCCATTTTACTGAACATAGTATATTCAAGGGCACTACACGCAGGAGTGCATCTGTCATCAACAGCTACCTTGACAAACTCGGAGGCGAGCTGAATGCGTTCACGACAAAAGAGGAAATTGTTTTCCACGCTACTGTTCTTAAGGAAGACCTTGGCAGGGCTGCTGCTCTGCTTTTCGAACTGGTAACAAGCCCGTCTTTCCCGGAAAACGAAATAGAAAAGGAAAAGAGCGTCGTAACAGATGAGATAAACTCATATAAAGACAGTCCGTCTGAGGATATATACGATAAATTCGAGGAAATGCTTTTCAAAGGGCACCCTCTCAGCAAACCTATTCTCGGAACTGCCAGTTCGGTAAAAAAAATCAACAGAGACGAACTCATCAGTTTCGTAAAAAAGAACTTTGTACCGGAAAGAATGGCATTTACTGTCGTTGCCGACATAGAAGAATCCCTGATGGAAAAGGAAGTAAAGAAACTTTCGGAAAAATTCTTCAAAAACATACCGGCAGCTACGGAGCATACAGAAAATACATCCGAAACAGATTATTTCAAATGCAAGGAACTGTTCGACAAGACATCCAACAAAAGAAACCATCAGGCCAACTGCATAATCGGAGGAATAGCCCCCTCGCTTTATATGCACCGTGAAAGGCTCGCAACGGTTCTTCTGTGCAATATTTTGGGCGGTCCTGCATCAAACTCAATACTCAACTCCTCACTCAGAGAGAAACACGGCTGGGTATATGGAGTTGAATGTACATATACGCAATACAGTGATACAGGAATAGCTGCGATAAGTATCGGATGTGACAAGGACAACCTCGACAAATGTATCAGAGAAATTTGGAAGGAACTCGAGCGTCTGCAATCGGAACCAATGACTGACCGCAAGTTGCGTGCTGCAAAAAAACAGCTTCTCGGACAGATTGCCATAAGTTCCGACAATGGAGAGACGCAGTGTCTTTCGATGGGCAAGAGTCTGTTGGACTACGGGAATGTCGCAGACGAAGGCAAAACCAGAGAACTTGTGGAAAGCATCACAGCTGCTGACATCAGGGAAATGGCCTGCAGGATTTTTGGAAAGGAGAACCTCTCAAGGCTTGTCTACCTGTAAATCGCCCCGACTCACACGCCATACACCAATACTTATATATAATGGAAAAAATATACGCATACATCGAAAAACACCTCCCGGCCCAGGACGAAGCCTTGGACTGGATAATAAAACAGACTCATACAAGAACCAACCACGCAAGGATGCTCTCAGGCAAAATACAGGGCAGGCTTCTGACTATGCTTGCCGGAATGACTGGAGCGAAACGCGTTCTTGAACTCGGAACTTTCACAGGATATTCAGCAGTATGCCTTGCACTCGGGCTTCCGCGCAACGGACATTTGGATACCCTGGAACTGAACGATGAGCTTGAAGACCTGATTCTTGAAGGGTTCGAAAGAGCAGGAGTCGCAAATATGATTTCTTTACACATAGGAGACTGCAAGGAGACTTTAAGACGGTTTCGCAAGGAAATGGAGGAGGACATCGATGAAAAATTGTACGACATTGTCTATATTGATGCGAACAAAAGGGAATATTGTGAATATTATGACCTTGTTTTCGATATGGTGAGACCAGGCGGGCTTATTCTTGCCGACAACGTTCTATGGGACGGAAAGGTCTGTCTCGACCCTCTTCCTCAAGACAAACAGACACTCGAAATCGCGCGTTTCAACGATATGGTAACAAATGACCCTCGTGTAGAGTCTGTTATAATGCCTATCCGTGACGGACTCAATATCATCCGCAAACTCGAAAGGTAATTTCACGACCGTTGACGTGACATTCAGCCAAAGGCCAGATCTACAGGAATTTTTCCTCTTTGAGAATTGAATATTCGGAACAGAACTCCATCAGAAGTACGAACAAATAGTTTTTATTTGCTTTTTAGCTCATTTATTGTTATTTTTGACGACATATTACCAAAACCACAAATTAAACACATATTCAAAACAATCACATTCTGAAAATATAATCAGGCTTGAAAAATTTGATATGCTGCTTGTTGCGTGTTCTGATAGTTTCCGGCTGCATTAAGAAAACTTGTTTGACAATATCAAGATTTCCGAAGATAAGGTAGAGGAAACAAGGTATAAAACTATAGCACAATAACATTTGCTTAATAGTTGTTAAAACAGACAAAAAACGACTAAAGGGCTTGATACAATATTGTGTATCAAGCCCTTTAAGTATCTTCACGCTGACACAGTTTCCGTAACTGCCGAATATCAGGGAACACCGGGAAAATCCTGTGTGAACAAAAACCATTAAACATATATCTTTCTGAGTTTTTCAATTTCGTATACCTATAAT
>Tibetan_p1__coassemble_109_pt1 | contig 57879 bp, 42 predicted proteins | sample Tibetan_p1__metabat2_high_PE_033 | metagenome-assembled genome bin Tibetan_p1
GGAAGAGGGAGTGCATTTTGAAATGCTGACCAATCCTGTTGAGGTTTTGGGTGATGAGAAAGGCTGGGTTCGTGGTATAAAATGTATAAGGATGGAGCTTGGTGAACCGGACGAGAGCGGAAGACGCAGTCCGATACCTGTCCCAGGCTCAGAATTCGAGATAGAGACTGATACTGTCATAATGTCGCTTGGTACATCACCTAATCCTTTGATTGTAAGGACTACTGACGGGCTTGAGACGAATCGCCGCGGTTGTCTTGTCGCAGATGAAGTTGGGGTGACAACAAGACCAGGTGTCTTTGCGGGAGGCGACGCTGTTACTGGTGCAGCTACCGTAATTCTCGCGATGGGGGCAGGCCGTAAGGCAGCTGCTGCAATAGATGCCTACATCAAGTCGAAACAATGACAGGCATTCAGGTTCGGGATATTTGAAACAATTGATACATTCAATGATTTGAATGCAACTAAAATGGGATAAACTGCATCTATACGCTGTTTATCCCATTTTTATATGTTTAAATTATTTCTTCCAGCGATATTTTCACTATTTCTGCCGGGATTTTTCACATCCTGCAGTATGTCTTTTGATTCATACGATTCCGAATATTCTGATTATGAGATAAAGGGGTGTGTCGTAGATGAGGAGACTTCCGGAGTTGTCCCAGGTGTAATAGTGACATTGTTTGAGGCTGTTGAAGTGGATGACGAGGTTTCAATGGGACATAAAATTGATAGTCTGGAAGTTGGAGAGGATGGGACATTCGTATTTTATGGAAGATCATATAACGGTGTACCGGAATATAAATATCTTAGAGTAGAAGACCTGGATTCCGGACAGCTCGGATCTTATGAAACAGAAGTTTTTGAAATAGAATTGTTTTATGATGAAAATCCATCATCTCATAATGCCGCTACATCACACGACCATTATATAGCTTCAGACCTTGTTTTGAAATTGAAGAGGATATAATATAATATCAAATTTTTCCTGTTCCTGTATTCTTTTTCAGGAATGTTACAACAGGAAGCAATGCTATGATGTAACCTATTGCTGCTACTCCTGCTGCGGTAAACAGGATATCCTGCCAGGATAATATGACGGGGTAGGCCTGAATTACGAAATTGCCTGGCATCTTTATAAATCCAAGATATTGCTGCGCGAGGGAGAATCCGATTCCTATAATCAATCCACCGGATAATCCTGCCAGTGAAATCATCCATCCTTCCAATACGAATATCTTTCGTATGAGTTTTTCGCCTGCTCCAAGGCAACGGAGGGTTTGGGTGTCATCACGTTTGTCTATAATAAGCATAGACAAACTTCCGAAAATATTGAATGCTATTATTATAATGATGAATATCAGAATCATATATATTGCTGCCTTTTCGTACTTCATCATCTTGTATAGCGATTCATTCTGCTGGTAGCGGTCCTTTACCTTGAAATCCGGACCGATACGTTTCGCCAGTTCTTTATGGAAAACTGAACTTTTGTCTTTTGAAACATCATCGCAGAGGCGTATCTCTACAGCAGATACTTCATTCTCATATTCAAGCAGTTCTCTCATTATATCTATCGGAACAATCATCAGGGAGGCATCGATGTCACTGCTCACTGAAAATATTCCCGATGGCCAGACCTTAACGGATTCGATGGAGGCAGCAGGATTACTTACGGAGAATTTTCTCGTTCTTGACGGGAAATATAGCTCGACAGGTGCCAGAAATCTTGGATTCATTCCCATTTTGTAGGCGAGTTCCGCTCCTGCAACTGCAAGAGGAATGCTGCCTTTGTACAGTTTGAATTCACCGTCACGGATATGTTCCCGTAACGGAGTCTCGCTTTCGTATATATTGTCAACACCTTTTGCCACAGCCAGTCCCTGTTTACCGTCATAGCTGATGAATACCTGTTCCTGAAGTACGCAGCACATACTTTCGACTATATCCTGTTCGTATATCCAGTCATATACGGTACCTTCCGGGACGAAGGCCTTGCCTTTTGCAGGTTCAATGACAAAATCGGCCTCGACATTGCCCATCATTGATTTGATGAGCGAGTCGAAGCCGTTGTAAATTGACATTATTATAATAAGAGCAGCTGTACCGATAGCCATACCTATTGCACTTATCGCTGAAATTACATTTATGACATTGTGTGATTTCTTTGCGATAAGGTAACGTTTGGCTATGAACAGCGGAAGATTCATTTCTTCAGAAGTTCTTCTATATGCTCTACATAGTCAAGTGAACTGTCGAGGTAGAAAGTTATCTCAGGCACAATTCTGAGCTGTTTTCCAACCTTCATTCCAAGTTCGCCTCTTAGAGCTTTGCTGTTTTCCTGCAGCATTTCCATCACGCTCTCCGCTTTTTCAGAAGGGAAAACGCTTACATAAATCTTCGCTACAGACAGATCCGGACTGATTTTCACCCCGCTTACGGAAACAAGCGCTCCAGAGAACGCTGCCATTCCTTTGCTGCGGATGATTTCCGCCATATCTTTCTGTATCTCCTTGGCAACTTTCAGCTGCCTGGTGCTCTCTCCAGTCTTCTCCATCTCGTAACTCCTTATAAATAAGATTGTTAAACTACTTTTATGATGAAATAGTTTTTCTTGCCTTTCTGAGCAAGAATATATTTGCCATTAACGAATGACTCAGAATCTATCTGGGCATTGATGTCTGTGACTTTCTCCTTGTCTATGCTTACACCGCCCGCCTGAATCATCTTGCGGCATTCTCCTTTTGAAGGGAATACGGCAGTCTCGCTTGCGAGCAGATCAATGACTCCAAGAGGGAATTTGCCGGCCTCTACTTCGAAAGTAGGAACACCATCGAAAACTGCGAGGAAAGTCTTTTCGTCAAGACTTTTTACAGCCTCTTTAGTAGCGTTGCCGAATAGAATCTGTGAAGCTGCTATTGCTTTTTCGTACTCTGCTTCTCCGTGAACCATTATAGTAACTTCCTTGGCAAGAAGTTTCTGTAGTTCTCTGCGTTCAGGGGCTTCTGAGTGTTTTGCGACAGCCTCGTCAATCTCCTCTTTGGTAAGCATTGTGAAAATCTTGATGTATTTCTCGGCATCACTGTCGGAAACATTGAGCCAGAACTGATAGAACTGATATGGTGATGTTCTTTCCGGGTCAAGCCAGATATTTCCTTTTTCAGTCTTTCCGAATTTTCCACCGTCTGCTTTTGTAATCAGAGGGCAGGTGAGGGCGTAGGCTTCCTTGCCGAGGATACGGCGTATAAGTTCTGAACCTGTAGTGATGTTTCCCCACTGGTCAGCTCCACCCATCTGCAGAGTGCATCCCTTATGTTCGTACAGGTAGAGGAAGTCATATCCCTGTAGCAACTGGTATGTAAACTCCGTAAAAGACATTCCTTCTCTGGATTCTGAAGACAATCGTTTCTTGACAGAATCCTTGGCCATCATATAGTTTACGGTTATGTGCTTTCCTATATCTCTTGTAAATTCGAGGAATGAATAATTCTTCATCCAGTCGTAATTGTTTACAAGCTCGGCTTTGTTGGGTGCATCAGAGTCAAAGTCCAGGAATCTTGAAAGCTGTGCCTTGATGCAGGCTACGTTGTGATTGAGGGTCTGCTCGTCAAGCAGATTCCTTTCCTGTGATTTCATCGAAGGGTCTCCAATCATTCCTGTGGCACCACCAACCAGAGCCATAGGTTTGTGGCCGCAGTTCTGGAAATGCTTGAGAATCATAATGCTGACCATATGGCCGATATGAAGCGAATCTGCCGTAGGGTCAATGCCGACATATGCCGCTGTCGGACCTTCAAGCAGCTTCTCCTCTGTGCCGGGCATAATGTCCTGAATCATACCCCTCCACTTGAGTTCTTCTACAAAATTCTTCATTTTATTATTTGATTAATATATTCAGTTTTTTCATTTCATCTTGTGCAACTATTCTGCAGCAAACTTGACAGCTTTTGCGCAGTCATTTGTGTAACTGTTTGTACCGCAGCCTTGACTGCTGCATCTGCGAAATGTCCGAATTTACAAAGGTAATAAAAATATAAATCAAATATATATCATACTGCCCGTTATCTGATTTTGAAACGCTTGCTTGCCCTGGTGTCGTCACCGGCATAGAAATCTACGCTTATTTCCTTGTCGCTGATGTTCAGTTTGTATGAGCCGGCAGATACTGAATGTATATATGTCTTTATTCCAGGTTTAAGCTCGCCGAAGATGTCACCGCCACTGAGTTTGCCGTATTCTTCCGCACCTTGAGCATCTATTTCAAATTTTCCGGTTTCTTCGTTTTTCCAGACACTGTTCATAGTCATCTGGGTTATGCGTCCTCCCTCTCCATACCAGTCGAGCAGCTCCGTAGTGTGGGTGTGTCCGCACAAGACAATTGCCTCTCTTTGGGCGAAGAGGCGTCTCATCCTGATTCTCGCTTCCGGGGTTTTATCTTTCCCGTGGTAGTACCATTTGGAGTATTTCTTGCTGTCGAAAGGCATTACTGGCGCGTGGCACAGGATGAATGTATATCGGGCATCTGCAGTTTCCTCGAGCAGTTTAGCGACTTTGTCGTCATTAGGATGGGTGAAGTCAATGACGATGAATGCGTCCGGACCGATCCGGAAAGCGAAGTCTGTTCCCTCTACTTTGGTACCTAATTCTTTTGAGAGTCTCTCTGGCATATATTCGAGGTAGCCTTTAAGTGCGAGATTGTCGTCTTTTCCTCTTAGGTCGTGATTTCCGGCTACAGTTACAAGTGGGATATCTCCCATCGCTTCTTTGAGATAGCAGAACGCATCGTCGAGCATTTTAATATGAGTTTCCGCATTTGCTGTGTCTCCTTGTATGAGGTCACCTGTCTGAAGTACCAGTTTTGTGTTCTCATCAGCAAGGCAGGAAGCCCTTTTGACAAGTCTCGGGCATCTGTCTGACCACATTTCAGCATTTCTTACAAATTCTTTCCGGTGGTTTGCTTCTCTTTTTGGATTAGGATCAGAATACCCCTCGTGATAGTAGCTATCCGGTGCCTTGTCATAATGGGTGTCTCCCAGAATGATGACAGAGTACTTTCCGTCCTTACTTTTTCTTACTTTGAATACTGATGCTGCCTCAATTGCAGGATTCAGCCCTAATCCAGCGAGTCCTATGGCAGACATTCTTAAAAAATCTCTCCTGTCCATATGATAATGTTATATATCTTGATAATACTCATATATATTCATATTATGCTTATATAATGTTCTGCAACTAACCTATATACTTCCTATGAAAATATGAAAAAAGGCATACGGAAGCGAGCCCGTATGCCATCATATCAGGTATCTCTGTAAAGCTTAGAAAGAAAGAGCGATACCGATGAAATCCTCAGCTTTGAGGGCTGCACCTCCGATAAGTCCACCGTCGATGTCTGGGCAAGCGAAAAGCTCTTTTGCATTTGAAGGCTTGCAAGAACCACCGTAGAGGATAGAGATTTCCTCAGCAAGAGCACCGAATTTCTCAGCAAGAACCTTGCGGATTTCAGCGTGGATTTCCTGAGCCTGCTCTGCAGTTGCAGTCTTGCCTGTTCCGATAGCCCAAACTGGCTCGTAAGCAACTATTACTTTTGCCATTTCCTCTGGAGTGAGAGTGAAGAGGACATCTTTAACCTGCTCGGTAACAACCTCAAAGTGACGTCCAGACTCGCGCTCCTCAAGTTTCTCACCGATGCAAAAGATTGGTGAAAGACCGGCAGCAAGAGCAAGTTTTACTTTCTCTACGAGTTTTGCAGAAGTCTCACCGTAGTACTCTCTTCTCTCTGAGTGACCAAGGATGCAGTAATTGCAACCAACGCCAGCGAGCATATCAACTGCAACCTCTCCGGTGTATGCACCTTTAGTGTGGTCTGCGCAGTTCTGTGCAGAAAGACCAATCTGAGTGTCTTTTACAACCTCAGCTACAGGGTAAAGGTGAGTGAAAGGAGGTGCGATGATGAGTTTTACGTCAGCCGGAACCTCTGCAGCTTTTGCTGCTACTGCTTTTGCGAGCTCAACGCCCTCAGCAACTGTAGTGTTCATTTTCCAGTTGCCTGCTACAATGTGTTTTCTCATATTTCTAAGAAATTTATAAGTTGTTTCTAACCTTTGTACAATTTAAGTTGCAAATTTAATAAGAAATTTCCGATAAGTGGAAATTCATAGATGCAATTATGGTAAAACTGAGGTTATAGAGGTCTAAAATCGTGCCATACTTTAGAAACAGGGGAGTAGTCTTCAGCATCCTGAATCACATCTTCCGGTATTGTACATCTTTTGTATACGTTGGTTTCGTAGAGATTATCATTTCCGGTTGATTTCATAGTCAGTGTATCACCATCAATAGCGGTCTCCCAATTGCAGTTGAATGCGACACCGTCAGAATATGTCCCGCTCATAATATTGCTGCTGAAAGAGTATGTTCCTGTCAATTTGCGGAAATGGCCTTCTCCTAATTTCTGGAATATTTCGAATTTGCCTGCTCCGGAATCAAATTTTATAAAAATGCGGACATTTATCTTGCTATCTGTCAGGGATGAAGACGATACAAGTTCCCATTCTCCTGTTATGTCTGGACCATTGTTTTTCTCATTGCATTTGTTGCATCCTGTCAGAAGCATCAGCCCTCCAATCAATAATATTATTCCTTTTTTGAAAAATGAAAGGATATTTATGGCATTCATATAAGATATTGTAATTATTAGTGAGTTGTATGTTAGTTGTTTACAGCCATCCTCCATTTGTTGATTTTACAGGACGGGCTATGATTGCGATTTCACGGTCCAGTGCAATACCTCCCAAGTCAGCTCCACCGGTGCCTAAAGAATCACCTCCGGCTACAGCTCTGATTCTGACTATTCCGCATCCTGTTTTTGTAGGGTGGATACTGAGTTTGCCATAAGATATGACAGGGTCTTTTTCCAATCCCAATGAAGTCTTGTCTTCGTCTGAAATATTTACCTCGAGATAAGTCAGGTTCTTTGAGCATCCTCCGAAATAATCGCTAAGGTCAAGCCTCTGGCTTTCACCAACTTTAGCTACCAGACAAGGAGTGCCGTCAATCTGCATAAAAAATCTCCAGGTATCAATTGTTCCTGTGCCCATATTTTTTCTGTATGGAGCCATCTGTAATGAACCGATGCTGTTGCCAACAAGGGTTAGTTTGCTGCCTGTGAGCAGGTTGTCTATATCATTCACCGAAGTCAGAAGTTTTGTAATAAACTCCTGATTGGTCATCTTGATTCCCTGTTGCTTCATATATGCGATGCCCAATGCTGCGATTCCTGTTACGTGAGGGCAGGCCATTGACGTTCCTTGCATATATCCGTACCCCGACCTTGCATTTTCCAGAGGTAGTGTCGACAATATTGCTCCTGCTTCGCTTTGCTGGCCTCCTGTATAGTATTCACCTCCTGGGGCTGTTATGTTTGTCCCTTTTCCATAATTTGTATAATATGCAGGGAGATTGTCTGAGGCGATAGAGTTTACAGCTATGTTTTTATAATATCCTGCAGGATAGCCTGGGAGAGGCTGCCCTTCATTTCCGGAAGCGAATATGCAAATATTGCCGACAAGATTAGGGTGATTGCTGTTTTCCGGATCAAGAAAATATTCCATAGCGTCGACTTCCATTGGGCAGGCATACTTGTATTCTGCATCATTCCGGAATGTTCCGCTGTCATATCCCCAAGAGCATTGTGCTATGCACGCTCCATTGTCGGCAGCATATTTGAATGCACGTGAGGACATAATAGATGTACCTCCCTGTCCGCCTTCGAATATCTGGCAAGACATAATCTTTACTCCTGGTGTTTGTGAATCTCCTCCTGCGATTCCGCATACTCCTATTCCATTGTTGTTTACGGCAGCTATCGTACCGGCGATATGTGTTCCGTGGCCGCTGTCACCTTCCAATCCCCAATTAATTCTGCCATCGCTTACGAAGTTGTATCCGTGAAGATCGTCATTGAAGTCAGGTGTTTCTTTAGGGTTTGTCCAAATGTTGTTTGCCAGATCTGGATGTTCGTAATATACGCCTTCGTCAATGACTGCAACTACTATAGACGGATCTCCTGTGCAGAATTTCCACGCTGGTTTTACGTTGATATCTGCCCCTGCTTTGGCTGTAGGTGCAACAGACTTGTCACCGCTGTTGAAGTAGTGCCATTGCTCAGTTGCCATAGGGTCATCAAACGGAGCCCAGGACTTTGTCTGTGCCTTTGTCACGACCTTGTCGTAAGGTACGACTTTGCAGTCACTTGCTTTTTTAAGTCTTGTGCCGAATTGAATGGTCTTTACGTTGGAAATTTTTGCCAAGGCATCGGCAATAGAGTCTAAAGAAACCTTGTTTTCAGTTTCTACTGCATACCATTTGTCCAAGCCATATTTTTGTTCCAGCTTTTCTTTACCTTTTGTTGAGGTGAATACTTTTTCTACGTGCTTGATTCCCTTGATGCTACTGAAGTCAGGTGTGGAATTGTCATTGAGCTTTACGGCGATGATCCCTTCTACAGCATTGACCGATGTGTTAACTATTTTATGTGACCTGCCGGCATATTCGGGTGCCTGCATATTGTCGAGAATGAGCTCTTGCTGACATCCGATAGCTAAAAGTAAAGTCAGCGTTGCAATTTGTGTTTTCACGATTTTTGCCCTTTAGATAAAAAGGGCAGGGATTCAGATATGACTGTTTTCCCCACCCGTCAATTATGTTATAATCTGCTAAATTACTTGTTTATAGCTTTAAGCTCACTTCTGAGTTTCGGATTTCCGTCATAGACGGTCTGACTTTCAAAGCTTCCGCTGTATTCGTTCACTTCGGCATTTACAGGAGCAGCTTTATGCATACCCTTTATTTCTTTTGAAGTGATTGAGTGAAGAGTCCTGATGGAAGCATCGGTTTTCTGTCTGTTGAAAATGAATGCCCCGTTTAGTTCGAGTGATTGTGTTTCATTCAGTTTCAGATATGATGCTGATAGCAGTGACGCCTGTTGGGCGCTCTCGTCCTTATTCACATCTACAAGCATTAGGTTATCAAGCATTTCTATTTGACCGGCGTATTCCTTGTAAGCCGCATCCTTGTACATTCCCAATGTAAGAGCAAGTGGCTTGTCCACATTGCTGAAGAATGGCATAAATCCCTCATCAGCGAAGCCGGTATACATAGCGTATGACGCATCGGCAGGATAGTATTGGTTTGTACCAGGTATAAAATATACGTTGGCAGCGTATAAATTCTGGAAATTGCTTTGACCGAATTTTGCGCTTGTCGTATACAGGATTCCTTCTCCGAACTCAAGCATAAAGCTGTCATCGATATTTATTTGGCTTGAGAGAGGCTCCCATAGGTTTTCAATCTTTACATAGTCGTGCTCACCCTCTTTGCCTCCATCAGAAAGAATTACCTGTCCGACACGTTCTCTTAATCCTGTCTGGTTTACAGAACTGATGGCATATACATTATATGTACCATAATATTTGTCTTTTGTTTGCGGAAGTAGGCCCTCATCGACATCAGTGAAATTCTGCTGGATAGGATCACTCTTTCCTGTTGTAGTTTCACTTTCATCGGAGGCTATGACTGCTTCCTCGAATCCGTTCGAAGCATAAGCAACTATTACATATTCCGTTCCTGGCATCAGTTTGTCCACAACACCTGAAAAACCGTCATTGTTTATCTGGTTGAGAATCTTGGCAGAAACCGATGGCATTTTGAGAAGATCCTTGATTACACCTTGTTGATCGGAAGCCAGTCTATCTGCCGGCACTACAGCCAGTTTTACATCTACAAGTTCCTGTCCGTATAGATAGACCTCCACAGCTGTATCTGTACTTATACCTTGCGGTGTATATTTAGCTGCCGAACCTATACCGCAAGAAAGCATAACAGGCTTGGTGTCGCCGGCTGCTACATATCCGATTTCAGCCACGCGATAATTCTGCATATTGTTGTCTTTGTCAAGACCGGCTACAATAAGGGTATATACACCAGTCTTTGCAAGTGTAGCTTCAAGTTTTTTGCTCTCTGTTACATTTTCAGCTTCTGGATTTCTTGCTACTTCCAGTGCCTTGAATGGTATATCCGCATTTGCAATTTTACCTTCGAAGAACTGATAATTGGCTTTTGCCAAATCAGCTCCGAGTGTAATCATAAACGGAAGTTTGCCATTGTTGCTCAGTGCTGTCTGAAGCTCCAGGCTATAATCGAAGTCTCTGTATCCAGGAAGAACGATAGTTGTTTCACCGTGCGTGTTACCATTGTACCAGTTGCCAGGCATACCGGTAAGACCTACAGCAATACTGTTTACAGGAAATCTGATGACTCCATCTTTCAGAGTTCCGTACATTGAATTCTGGAAGCCGTTCTCTGCGCAAGCGGATGCATATATCAAATATCCTTCGTCAGGGTTGAGTGTCGCTCCGGTAGTACCTTCTTTGATATAAACTTTATCAGGATTTGTCGCATCGATGTAAGTCATTGTTCCAGGTGTACAGTTTCCTGTTACCTCTTCCGGAGTCGCACCAACGAATTGAGCAATCATATATGGATTATATACGTCCGCGATTCTGTAATATCCTGGTTTGTCTGCCCTTTCTTCGATTTTTATCTTGTCATTGATTGCCTTTGGTACATTGTAGGCCGATCTGAAGAGGTCATCTGTCCAAGAACCGAATTCTTCCTTGTTTTTACCAACTACAGGATTCCATTTGACACGTGTTACATTAAATGAGAATGATGTAGGAACGTTGGCGTAAATCTTTACATACTTAGGGTCGTCGCAAGTAACAGAGATTTTATATGTAACTCCAAGTTTCGCTTCCGGAAATGAAATTTTGAATTCTTTCTCTGTCTGTCCTTCTTCGAATGAAAGTTCCTCGACATCGAATAGGGAAGTTGCATCTTCGTTCTTGTCTGTAGTAGCAACAACTTTTAGAGGGACAACAATATTATCATCCTCTTTTGTGCGCATCGCAGTAAAACTGAGTTCTGCTGTTTGGTCCGGGTCAAACTCTACATTCTTCTGATCCGGTGTCAGTTCTTTGAAATGGATGCCATAGCTGTCGTTTTCCTGTTCACCCTTTGTTATTGTCTCCTCGACACAAGAAACAATAGGCAGTGAAGCTATCGCAGCAAGCAATATTCTTTGTAGATATTTCATCTGTTTCATAATGACTTTGTTTTACTCTTTCCACAACTCTATTTTTTCTGAAGGATCAGGATTGTTGGTAGCATCGGTGATTCCCTGGTTGCTTTGGAATTCACCACGGGTTACAACAATATTCCACTGTGGAGAACGTCCTTTGCAATTGAATCTGTATACGCTTGCGTGGTTTGTTCCCGAATAACCTCTTTCTATTCCGGCATTCAGCCTTTTGTAGTCGTAAATCAGAATACCTTCACCCCAAAACTCGATTCGTTTCTGCAGAAGCAAATCATCGATAAGGAATGTTTTAATAGAGTTTGCATTTGAAGTGTATTCCGGATTTCTGGTCCTTATGAAGTCTTCCAGCAATTTTTTACCTTCGTTGAGGTTCTTGTGGGCTACTGCCTCTGCTTCGATGAAGTACATTTCTTCAATACGCATCAGACACATATCCGTGGCATTTCCTGTCTTGTAGTCTGAACACTCGCCACCAGCAGGGCGGAATTTGATGTTTTGGTAAGCCAATGCCGGCTGTATTTGCAACTGGACGTTTCCATTAAGGAAATTCTTTGCATCATCGGAATCTCCGGCAAATTTGTACAAATCTTTAAACTTTTCGTTTGTAGGATCTGCAATGAATTCCGGTGATAACCACGATTTCTTTCTCCAGTCTTTATCTGAGATTGAATCGTAGAATTTTCTGTCGGCTCCGATATGTGCCATCTGAGCATATCCCCAAGCAGCTTCAGAGGATATATGTGCGGTGAAACACATAATGTTTCCGAGATTCTCCTGTGATGATGTCTGTCCCCAGATCCAGCTTGAGTTGGCTGAACCATTGTTGAATCCGTTTGCAGGGTCGTGCCATTGTGCTTCTGTCAGGGCAACTCTTCCGCTTTCAGCAATTACTTTTCTTGCATAAGTCGCTGCGTTTTCGAAGTTCTTGTCAGAGTTTTCATCGCCCCAGTAACCCATTTCCAGATAAGCTCTTGCCCTGAGTCCGTTGACAGCTGCCAATGACGGTTCTTTGTAGTCAAATGTAGCATCTTTGAGGTACTTTTCAGCATTGTCCAAGTCTGTGAGAATGAAATTGTACATATCTTCTCTTTTGGCTCTCGGATTCATCGTAGCGTTTGTTTCGCTTAGTTCAGGTGTTACAATTGGCACGGTCAGACCAAGCAACTGATCCGATACGTTGTATCCCTTTCCTACTGCGAACGGGTCGGTTACTGGTTTCGCTTCGTAAAGTCTGGCAAGATCAAGATAGAACATAGCTCTGTATGTGAGAGCTTGTCCCAAATATTTCAATTGCTCAGGTGTGGCAGTTTCCGGATTGACAACAGAAATGATATCGTTGGCAATCTTTATCCAGGTATAATATGCTTCCCAGTAGTATGCGCAGGATATGTATTTGTCGCCCTGTCCTTGGTTGAGACATTCCGAGTAAAACCTGTTGTAGTACGGGTTGTCTCCCAGGGTTGCAAGGTCGTTGAGCATATACTCTGTCATAAGGTGGATTGTTCCGATTCCGAAGTCGGTATGCGAACCATATCTGGTATAGTAGGACATTACGTTGGTTGTATTCATACTGGCAGGAAGTCCGTTCAGCATACCTTTCAGTGCAGAGGCCGACTGAGACACCTGGCTGGATGTCTGTGTAGAGCCTTCTGGGAATGTTTCCTGTATACAGCCAGCTGCCATTATGCCGGCAGTCAGGCATCCTATCGTTTTGAATATAATCTTTTTCATATCTATATCCTTTTGACTTTATTGTAAGGAATTATCAGAATGTGATGCTTATGCCACCGGAAATGGTTCTTACAGTGGAATTTGTTACAGAACTTGTAGTTCCGTTGAACGAGAATCTTGGGTCAAATCCTTTTCTTGCAGATACATACCAGATGTTATCTGCTGATGCGTATATGCGAATCTTGTGTATTTTGATCTTTTCTGTAAGCTTCGATGGGAAAGTATATCCGATCTGTGCATTCTGGAAGTTCAGGTAGCTTGCATTTGTGAGGAACCTGTCGGAAGTTGCATTCTGGTTCTCGTCAAGATACTGAAAACGAGGAATGTCTGAATCAGGATTGCTTCTTGACCAGCTCTTGTAAATGTCTTTGTGGAAACTTGAGCCTGTGCTTCCTCCCGGAGCATTCATAGATGACATATAACCGGAATCTATGGACAGACCTCCTAACTGATATGTGAACTGTACAGATAAGTCTACACCATAAAAACTGAAACTTGTTCCGAAACCTCCATATAGTTTAGGTGTAGGAGCTTCACACAAGTAGTCTGTAGCTTCGCTGTATTCCGTTGTGGTGGTTCGTGTGATGTTTCCAGCTTCGTCTTTGACATCCTTGTACCAGGTAGAGAGACCGGTTTTCTTGTCTACACCTGCATATTTAGGCATCTTGAATGTGTATAGCGGGAGCCCTTCGCCATAGAAATATTGTCCGTTTGCATATCCTTTGTAGCCTTCCATTTCTGTAATCTTTCTTTTTTCAGGAAGGTAGATAATCTTGTTGGTAAAGTGGGTACCATTGAGGAATATGTTCCAGGTAAAGTTCCTGTTGGCAAAAATAGATCCGTCAATAGAGAATTCAACTCCTGCGTTTCTCATATCACCGACATTGTCGTAATATCCGGAATATCCGAGAGATTGAGGGACTGTGAACCAGAACAGCATATCTGATGTCTTGCGGTAGAAATACTCTACTGTACCATTGAGTCTTCCTCCGAAGAATCCGAAGTCAACACCCGCGTTGAAGTTGGTATTGGTTTCCCAGGTTATGTTCTCATTACCTTTTCCTGCGAAGTTGATACCGATTTCTTCATTTGAGTTTGTGACAGAGTATGTGTCCGTGTAAAGGTAGTCACCGATGTTGTCGTTACCTTGTGATCCTATGGACGCTTTTATTTTGAGCATATCGACCCAAGGTGCATTGAACCATCTTTCGTGATTAATCAACCAACCTGCACCGACAGACCAGAAATCTCCCCAGCGGTGGTTAGGGTGGAAGCGTGAGGATGCGTCGCGACGGTATGATGCACTGGCGTAAATTCTTTTGTCGAAATCATATTGTACACGTGCAAAATATCCTTCGTTATTGTAGGAACTGTTATAAGACTGCGACGCTTTGGAGTCAACAACGGCTCCGTTTAGCTCAAGGTTGTCAATTGAGAACAACTTTGTCTTGGAAGCTGACAATTTGTATTGCCTGTCCATATTGAATTCGTGTCCCAACAGAATGTCAAGGCCGTGTTTGTCTGCAAATGTTCTATTGAAGTTAATCAACTGCTGTGTGTTGAAACTTGTAGTCCTGTTATGTCCTACTGTGATATTTCCACCATTGGTGACAAACTGTCCGTAGTAAGGGTTTGACATATTGCGTGTACGCCATTCCTGCAATCCAATTCCTGCATTTACTATGATTGAGAAGTGTTTGAGGAAGCGGACTTCGATGTATCCGGTGCCGTTAAATGCGTTTCCAAGACTTTCCGCACGGTCGAGCTGCTGTGTAGCGAGTGGGTTGGCTCCTGTTGCGTTAGGACGATCCAGACCTGCATTTACGCCATTACCAAAGTCATATCTTTTGAATCCTTTGTCGTCATACATAATGTTTCCGTTTTCATCCCTAAGGTAAAGAGGGTAGATAGGAGCCATTCCTGTTGCGATGGCGAATACCGAACCGTTGTCAGATGATTCGTTAGGGCTGGCGTTGAGCCAGTTGAATCTGGCGTATGATGCGTTCATTCCGACTTTCAGCCAGGATTTTGCCTCGTAGTCAGTTTTGAATTTCGCTGTATAGCGGCGCATTTTTGCATTAGGTATGATACCCTTATTGTCAAGCATTCCTATAGAGCCATAGAAAGATGCCCTTTCCGTGCCGCCGGATATATTAAGATTGTATTCCTGGCGGAGGGACGGAGAGTAAACATTATCAAGCCAGTTATCCGGCATAAGTTTGTATTTCATACCTTTATACTCTACGATTCTGCCAAGTTCGGCAGCCGGATTTATTTTTCCGTTGGAACCAATAAGGAGTTGGCCTTCAGGAACTGTGTAGATGTTGTATCCAAGACCTCCGTTTTTGGCTGGTCCGGCAACATTCATTGCAGCCCTCAGGTGCGCTTCGGCATCAGATAAACCTCCTTTGTCCATATAGTAACTTTTCAAGGCACCATAGTGTGCTTCATAGTACATTCCGGGGTCTGTGATGTACTCATAGTCCTGCATAGCTTTGGTGTTTGCACCGATTCTTGCCTCCAAAGTCACTACAGCTTCGCCTTTTCTTGCCTTTTTCGTTGTAATCATAATGACACCATTGGCACCGCGTGAACCGTAAAGTGCGTTTGAAGCGGCGTCTTTGAGGACAGTCATTGATTCGATGTCGGCTGAATTTATGTTGTTGATATCTCCGGAGAAAGGTACTCCATCCACAATATATAGAGGAGAAGAATCAGCTGAGATAGAGCTTGTTCCTCTGATTCTGATTTGAGGTGATGCACCGAGGGCGCCTGAGCTGGTAGTCATCTGCACACCTGCAACAACACCTTCGAGGGCTCTGGTTGCATTTGAAGTCTGTACTTTGGCAATATCAGATGATTTGACAACTGCTGCAGAGCCGGTAAAAGCTTCTTTTGTCGTTTTACCGAATGCAATGACAACGGTTTCTTCAAGTGCTTCTGTATCAGCCTTGAGCTGGACATCTATTTTTGCTCTTCCTTGGACCGGTACTTCGGCGTCCTTATAGCCAACAAAACTGAAAATAAGTATAGCGTCGTCAGGCGACGGCACACTTATTGAATAATTGCCCTCAGCGTCTGAAGACGTACCTGTCATTGTACCTTTAATTTGTATTGATGCAAATGGTACAATGTCTCCAGTTGCAGAATCAGTAACTTTACCTGTGACTTTTGCTTCCTGAGCAACGGCAGCAGAAGAAACAAGTAATACCAACAGCGTGAAAAATAGTCTCATTTTTCTCATAGTTGATTCCTTTAGTTATTAAACATAAGATTTGTATCTTGCAATTACATTAAGTCGTTTTAGGTAATTGCATATTTTGTTCACACAGGGTTTTCCCGGTGATCCCATATTTTGTGGTATGCTTCAGGATATCGGTGCATATCCCACGTTTATTTTATTCGTATATATATGGTTAAATTATATATATGATCTAAAGTTGTGTTTAATGTGTCTTTTTTTGTGTCTTTTTTTGTGTCTTTTGATTCTTTGCCAGTATTAATTGATTTGAACCCCGTTTTATATATTATATTTAGTCTTAATCTTATGTCTTGTTTGTGTTATCCTGTGGTTGTTTGTGGGCTAAATTTTTTTATAGCATATTAGGTTAGTTTTCGGGCCACGCCTACAAAATTAGGAAATAAAAGGATATTTCCTATTCCTTACCCTTGTAAAATTCATATTTTCGGGCGGGATATCTGAAATTTTCTGTAAAATAAGTGTTTTCAGGAACTTGAATTCTTTCTGCTTGTGTAGCTTTTAGTCTTTCTTACAGTGGCAGTGATATATTTTTTTCTATGTGTCTTGCAAATTTCTTAACTTTGCAGGAGTTTATAAAACTCACAAAACTTAATTTCACACAATGGCTGTAAGTTACGAAAAAGCAGGTGTAAATCTTGAAGCCGGATACGAGGTTGTCCGTAGAATCAAGTCCCACGTCGCTTCCACCTCACGTCTTGGCGTGATGGGTAACATCGGATCATTCGGCGGAATGTTCGATCTCTCGGCTCTGAGTATCAAGGAGCCAGTTCTCGTTAGCGGCACCGATGGTGTCGGAACAAAACTCAAACTCGCTTTCGAAATGGACAAACACGACACAATCGGCATTGATGCCGTTGCAATGTGCGTGAATGATGTGCTTGCTCAGGGAGCGGAACCTCTTTTCTTTCTTGATTACGTTGCTGTCGGCAAGAACGAGCCGGCTAAAATCGAAGCTATCGTTGCCGGAGTTGCAGAAGGCTGTCGTCAGGCAGGTTGCGCTCTTGTAGGCGGCGAGACAGCAGAGATGCCAGGAATGTATCAGGACGGTGAATACGATATCGCCGGCTACACAACAGGAGTAGTAGAGAAATCAAAACTTATAGATGGCACCAAAGTAAAAGCAGGTGACGTCCTTGTCGGAATAGCATCTACCGGTGCTCATTCCAATGGTTTCAGTCTTGTACGCAAGGTCTTTGCCGATAATGCGTTGGATTTGAAGAAAGTATATCCTGAACTTGATACCGAGAAGTGTCTTGGAGAAGTTGCCCTGACACCTACAAGAATCTATGTTAAGCAGGTTCTTGATGTCATCCGCAATTGTGATGTACACGGTGTAGCTCACATTACCGGCGGCGGCTTTGACGAGAATATTCCTCGTATCCTTCGCGAGGGAATGGGTATCGAAATCAAGGAAGGGTCGTGGGAGATTCTTCCAATATTCCGTTTCCTTGAGAAATACGGCAAGATTGCCCATCGTGAGATGTTCAACATTTTCAATATGGGTATCGGAATGGTTCTTGCGATGGACGAGTCCGAGGCGGAAAAAGCTATCGGTATACTCGAAGCAAATGGTGACAAGGCTTCTGTCATCGGACGTATAACAGATACTGAAGGTGTCGTAATTCTTTGATTATGCGCGCATTATTTAGTGTAAGTGATAAGACGGGTGTAGTGGATTTTGCAACTCGTCTGCAGTCTCTTGGCTGGGAAATAATTGCAACTGGAGGGACTATGAAGCTCCTTCAGGATGCTGGACTGAAGATTATAAACATCACTGAAGTCACAGGCTTTCCTGAGATTTGCGACGGAAGGGTCAAGACTCTTCATCCGAAAGTTCACGGAGGACTTTTGGGAAGGCGCGATCTTCAGAGCCATATCGAACAGCTTAAGGAAAACGGTATAGAGTTCATTGATATGGTTTGTGTGAATCTTTATCCTTTCAAGCAGACTATATCAAAACCAGATGTAACAATGGAGGATGCTATCGAGAATATCGATATAGGAGGTCCTTCTATGCTTCGTAGTGCTGCAAAGAATTGGAGTGCTGTTACTGTAGTATGCAATCCTGCAGAATATGACAATATCATAGATGAGATTTCAAAATACGGCAATACTACAAAAGAGACACGTTTGAAACTTTCTGCAGAGGCTTATACCCATACTGCAGAGTACGATATGATGATTGCTACGTATATGCGCAAGGCAGCCGGCCTGAATGAGAAGCTTTTCCTTGAGTATGACCTTAAACAATCGCTACGTTATGGCGAGAATCCACACCAGGATGCCAAGTTCTATGCTTCAGCAGAGAAGGTGCCTTTCTCATTGGCAACAGCAGTTCAGCTCAATGGCAAGGAGTTGTCATACAATAATATACAGGATGCAAATGCAGCATTGAATATTGTACGTGAGTTTGATGCTCCTTTCTGTGTTGGTCTGAAGCATATGAATCCTTGCGGTGCTGCAATAGGAACTGATGCACTTGATGCCTGGACAAAAGCATATAATGCTGATAAGGTAAGTATTTTCGGTGGAATCGTTGCTTTGAACCGCGAGGTTACCAAGGAGGTTGCAGAGCTTATGAAGCCGATTTTCCTTGAAATCATTATGGCTCCGGCATTTTCTCCAGAAGCCCTCGAGGTTCTCTGTACAAAGAAGAATCTGCGCCTTCTCCAGGTTGATATGACCAAATCAGACAAGACACAGATGCAGTATGTCAGTATGAATGGTGGACTTCTTGCTCAGCAGCAGGATCTTACCACCAAGGCTGTTGAGAAAGAAATGTGTGTAACAGCTGCTAAACCATCTGAATCACAACTCGTAGATCTTGATTTTGCGTGGAGAATTGTCAAGCACGTGAAGTCCAATGCTATAGTTGTCGTAAAAGATGGTGCTACTCTTGGAGTAGGAGCTGGTCAGATGAACAGGGTAGGCTCTGCCAAAATAGCTCTTGAGCAGGCTGAAGCTTCCTTGAAAGAGTCTGGACGTGACATTCGCAATGAAGCCCTTGTCCTTGGATCTGACGGTTTCTTCCCGTTTGATGACAGTGTATCGTTGGCAGCGGAATATGGTGTCAAGGCCATTGTTCAGCCTGGCGGTAGTGTCCGTGACGAGGATTCTGTGAAAAAAGCAGACGAGACAGGTATCTGTATGCTTATGACAGGAATGCGTCATTTCAAGCATTAAAATATCTTTATGGGAATCGAGGCTGTGTCGTAACAAAGTTTTACGGTGCAGCCTCTTGAATTATTATACATCTCCTTTTATGGATTGATGGATAGATTTAATGGTTTGATTTAAATTTACCGGATTATGATAATAAGTGGAAAAGAATTGTCTGCCAGACTGAAAGAAGAAATGGCAAAAGAGGTTGCGGCTTTTCCGGCTAAATACGGAAGGGTACCGCATTTGGTCGTTATATTGGTTGGAGAAGATCCCGGAAGTGTTTCCTATGTTACAGGCAAGGCGAAGGCGTGTGATGTTGTTGGTATCAAGAATACCACTATCAGAAAGCCTGTTACGATTACCGAAGAAGAGTTGCTTACTCTTATAAAGGAACTTAATGCAGATGATTCTGTAGATGGAATACTGGTGCAGCTTCCTTTACCAAAACATATCAGCGAGGCCAAGGTCATTGAGACTATTGCCAAAGAAAAAGATGTTGATGGTTTTCATCCATTGAATGTGGCCGCATTGTGGCAGAAACAGCCTTGTACTGTTGCTTGTACACCTAAAGGTATTATACGTCTGCTGAAGGCTGCAGGTGTACAGATTGCTGGTAAGAGGGCTGTAGTAATAGGAAGGAGCAATATTGTTGGTCTTCCTGTGGCTAAACTTCTCCTTGATGAGAATGCAACTGTAACGATTGCCCACAGCAAAACGGCCGACCTTGCATCTGTAGCAAGATCAGCCGAGATTCTTGTTGTGGCCATAGGAAAGCCTAAATTTGTTACAGCCGATATGGTCTCAGACGGAGCTGCCGTTATAGATGTCGGTGTAAACCGTGATCCTGAGACAGGCAAACTTTGCGGAGACGTGGATTTTACGGCTATAGAGCCGAAAGCTTCTGTTATTACTCCTGTTCCGGGCGGTGTCGGTCCTATGACTATCTGCTGCCTTATGGAGAATACCATCGAATGCTTCCTTCGTCGTCTATAGTACTCTCCATCCGATATCGCGGCGGTAGAACAGGTTCTCACACTTGATTTGCCCAACAGCATCAAGTGCCTTTGAGTGAGCTTCTTTCAGATTCTTTCCGAATCCGACAACCATAAGCACTCTTCCGCCTGATGTTATGATTTTGCCGTCCTTTGAACCAGTGCCCATATGGAACACTCTGACGTTTTCAAAGGACGGTATTTCTATTTCATATCCTTTCTCATAGTCACCTGGATAACCTTTGGACGCCATTACAAAGCCAATTGTGGCTGCTTCATTCCACTTTATTTCGGGCATTGGAGTTCCGTCAGCAATTGCTGAGAAAATATCGTATATATCACTTTCAAGCCGTGGAAGTACAACTTCAGTTTCCGGATCTCCGAAACGGCAATTGAATTCTATGACTTTTACACCATCTGCAGTTTTCATTAGTCCTCCGTAGAGTACACCTGTGAATGGACATCCTTCTTCGACCATTCCTGCCGCAGTAGGCTTCATTATCTTTTCGAGAGAATACTCAATGTCTGTATCAGTTATTATCGGAACAGGGGAGTAGGCGCCCATTCCTCCTGTATTAGGACCTTTGTCACCTTCGTATGCCCTTTTATGATCTTGTGACAGAGTCATTGGATAAACTTCCTTGCCGTTTACGAAGCACATAAAAGAAAATTCAGGACCTTCAAGAAACTCCTCTACAACTACTCTTCCTTTTCCAAAACGGGCATCTAACAGCATATCCTTCAGTGTCTCATCAGCCTCTTCAAAGTTTTCCGGTATCACGACTCCTTTGCCGGCTGCCAGACCATCATATTTCAGAACAACTGGGAATTTGCCATTTCTGACATATTCCAAAGCCTCTTGATAATCGTCAAATGTTTTGAACCCTGCTGTCGGGATGTGGTATTTGTCCATCAGTCTCTTTGCAAAGTCCTTGCTTGATTCTATTGTTGCAGCAGCCTTTGACGGTCCGAAAATACGGAGTCCTGCCGTTTTGAATTCATCGACAATTCCTTTTGCGAGGGATGCTTCCGGCCCTACAACTGTAAGGTCAATCTTGTTTTCGATTGCAAATTGCTTGAGTTCCTCAATCTGTGTGTCTTTTATAGGGACAATCTCAGCTTGAAGGGCAATTCCTGCATTTCCAGGAGCACAGTAAATCTTGGCTACTTGCGGACTTCTTGACAAGGCATCCACGATTGCGTGTTCTCTACCGCCTCCTCCGACTACGAGGACAGTTTTCTTAATTGATTCCATATATCCTGTTCTATTCTGTTATTTTTTTGCAAATATATGCAAAAAAGCCGCCCTTTCGGACGGCTTTCTTGCATTATTATGATTAAAGATCTGCCAAATTCTTCTGAGTATCTGCAGCAGGAGCGACCAGGATTTCCTGGAATTCCTTCTGTCCGGTTCCGGCAGGAATAGGATGTCCGCAGATAACATTTTCCTTAAGACCTTCGAGAGTATCGATACGACCTCTGATAGCAGCCTCGCTGAGTACTTTGGTAGTCTCCTGGAATGAAGCAGCTGAAATGAAGCTGTTAGTCTTCAAAGCCGCCCTTGTAATACCCTGGAGTACCTGACTTGCTGTTGCAGGTCTTGCCTCACGCAGTACCATCATCTTGAGACCCTGTCTGTCAAGTGAAGAGTTCTCGCTTCTCATCTCTCTTGCAGAGATGATATCTCCTTCGCTATACTTCTGAGAATCACCGGCTTCTGTTACAAAGAACTTACCGTAGATTGCATCATTGGTATCCATAAACTGCCACTTGTCAACAAGTTCCTCTGGGAGGAAGTCTGTGTCACCTGGATCATTAATCTGAACCTTTCTCATCATCTGACGAACGATGATTTCGAAGTGCTTGTCGTTAATCTTCACACCCTGGAGACGGTAAACCTCCTGAATTTCGTTGACGATGTACTCCTGTACCTTGATTGGACCAAGGATGTTGAGTATATCGGTAGGGGAAACGGCTCCATCAGAAAGACGCATTCCGGCTTTCACGTAGTCGTTCTCCTGAACGAGAATCTGTTTTGTAAGAGGAACAAGGTAACGTTTCTCAAGTCCTGTTTTGTTGCGGACGATGATTTCTCTGTTACCCCTCTTGATTTTACCCATCATCACTTCACCGTTGATAGCTGAAACAATCGCAGGGTTTGAAGGGTTACGTGCCTCAAACAATTCTGTAACTCGTGGAAGACCTCCGGTAATATCGGATGACTTACCGATAGCGCGAGGAATCTTGATGATGATGTCACCGACCTTCACGTCATCTCCGTCATTAACCATTACGTGTGCACCTACAGGGAGGTTGAACTGTTTCTTGCTTTCACCATTCTCATCGATGATGTTGATTGTAGGGTTCTTTGACTTGTCACGTGACTCAATGATTACCTTATCTCTGTTGAGAGAGTATTCATCGGCCATTTCCTCACGGAATGTAACACCGTCAATCATACTGTCGTAGCGAATCTTACCTGCTGTTTCAATGATAGTGATTGCGTTATATGCATCCCATTCACAGATAAGTTCACCTTTGGCAACTTTGTCTCCGTCCTTTTTGTAGAGGATAGAGCCATAAGGTACGTCGTATTGGGAGAATGTTATACCTGTGTTCTCGTCTACTATGCGGACCTCAGTTGTACGGCTGACAACAACTTCGCTGACTGAACCATCTTCTCCGACTCTCTGAACAGTTCTGAGTTCTTCGAATTCGAGCTTTCCGTTGTATTTTGAAACAATCGAACTTTCAGCTGCAGTACTTGATGCTGTACCTCCGACGTGGAATGTACGGAGTGTAAGCTGTGTACCAGGCTCACCGATAGACTGTGCTGCGATAACTCCGACAACTTCTCCTTTTTCAACCATCCTTCCGGAAGCAAGGTTACGTCCGTAACATTTTGCGCAGACTCCTTTGCGTGATTCGCAAGTGAGCACTGAACGGATTTCTACCTGCTCGATAGGAAGAGACTCGATAAGGTTTGCGATGTCTTCTGTGATTTCTTCACCGGCAGGGATGATAAGTTCTCCTGTCAGCGGGTTGAATACATCGTGTACTGAGGTACGGCCGAGGATTCTTTCACCGAGTGACTCGACAACCTCATCTTTGCTCTTGATTGCAGTTGCAATAAGACCTCTGAGGGTTCCGCAATCCTCCTCGTTGATGATCACATCGTGTGAAACATCGACAAGTCGTCTTGTAAGGTAACCTGCATCGGCAGTCTTGAGCGCTGTATCGGCAAGACCTTTACGCGCACCGTGTGTCGAAATGAAGTACTCCAACACTGACATACCTTCTTTCAGGTTGGAAATAATCGGGTTCTCGATAATTTCTGCACCCTGACCTCCGGATTTCTGAGGTTTCGCCATAAGTCCACGCATACCGCAAAGCTGCTTGATCTGCTGTGTAGAACCACGGGCTCCGGAATCCAGCATCATATAGACAGGGTTGAATCCCTGCTGGTCGCTGGAAATCTGCTTCTCGACGATTCCTGTAATCTGGTTGTCGATGGACGACCACAAGTCAATGACTTTGTTGTAACGCTCGTTGTTTGTGATGAAACCCATTGAGAAGTTAGTCTTGATATCTTCAACGGTCTTGTATCCGTTTTCTATCAGTTTCTTTTTCTCTTCAGGGATAATAACGTCACCGAGGTTGAACGAAAGTCCGCCCTTGAACGCCATTGTGTATCCGAGGTTCTTGATGTCATCAAGGAACTGGGCAGTACGAGCTACTCCTGTGTATTTGATTACGTTTGAGATAATCTTTCGGAGTGACTTCTTACCGAGGATTTCGTTGATATATGGAACCTCCTTAGGTACAAGCTGGTTGACAATGATACGTCCTGGAGTTGTCTCAAGCATTTTAGTGCCTGCCTCAGGATTCATTTTGTCTACAGGAACTCTTACCAGGATGCTTGCGTGTATGTCAATTGCCTTTTCATTCAAGGCTATGATTACTTCTTCAGGACCATAGAACTTCATTCCTTCTCCCTTGACACCGGCTCTTGCTTTGGTGATATAGTAAAGTCCAAGCACCATATCCTGTGAAGGCACGGTGATAGGTGTACCATTTGCAGGGTTCAGGATGTTGTGTGAACCGAGCATAAGAAGCTGGGCCTCAAGTATTGCCGCATTTCCGAGTGGAAGGTGGACAGCCATCTGGTCACCGTCGAAGTCCGCGTTGAACGCAGTACAAGCAAGAGGGTGGAGCTGGATTGCCTTTCCTTCAATCATCTTAGGCTGGAATGCCTGGATACCAAGTCTGTGAAGTGTAGGTGCACGGTTCAGAAGTACCGGATGTCCTTTCATCACGTTCTCGAGAATATCCCATATTACAGCGTCTTTTCTGTCTACAATCTTCTTGGCCGATTTTACAGTCTTTACAATGCCTCTCTCAATCAGTTTTCTGATGATGAATGGTTTGTAAAGCTCTGCTGCCATAAATTTCGGAAGACCGCACTCGTGCATATTGAGCTCTGGTCCTACAACGATAACCGAACGGGCAGAGTAATCGACACGTTTACCGAGGAGATTCTGACGGAATCGTCCCTGTTTTCCTTTCAAGCTGTCAGAGAGAGATTTCAAAGTTCTGTTTGCCTCACTCTTAACTGCGTTTGACTTCTTTGAGTTGTCGAACAGTGAGTCAACTGCTTCCTGAAGCATACGTTTCTCATTTCTGAGGATAACTTCCGGAGCTTTGATTTCTATAAGTCTCTTAAGACGGTTGTTTCTTATGATAACCCTTCTGTAGAGATCATTGAGGTCCGATGTTGCAAAGCGTCCTCCATCGAGTGGAACGAGTGGACGAAGATCAGGTGGAATTACAGGGATAACCTTCAGAATCATCCATTCAGGACGGTTTATTCCCTTTGACTCCTGGAACCATTTTACTATGCTCAGCCTTTTCAGAGCCTCTGCTCTTCTCTGCTGTGAAGTCTCTGTCAACATCTTCTGGCGAAGTTGTTTAGCGAGAGAGTCAATATCAATTTCCTTCAGCAGTTCGTAGATTGCCTCAGCACCCATTCCTGCAATGAATTTGTCTGGATCATCATCAGGAAGGTTGTAGTTGTCCGGCATATTGTCAATCAGATCCAGATATTCGTCCTCTGAAAGAAGATCAAGTTTCTGAAGACCTGACAGACCAGGTTTTACTACGATGTATTTTTCGTAGTAAATAACCGATTCAAGTTTCTTTGCTGCAATACCAAGCAATGCAGCAATCTTGTTCGGAGCGGATTTGAAGTACCAGATATGTGCTACAGGAACAGTGAGTTCAATGTGACCCATTCTCTCCCTACGTACTTTCTTCTCTGTTACCTCGACACCACATCTGTCACAGACGATGCCTCTGTAGCGGATTCTCTTGTATTTACCGCAATGACACTCGTAGTCTTTTGTAGGACCGAAGATTTTTTCGCAGAACAGTCCGTCTCTCTCAGGTTTGTATGTCCTGTAGTTGACGGTTTCAGGCTTCAGAACTTCTCCGGAAGACCTTGCCTTGATGTCTTCCGGTGAAGCGAGAGCGATGCTGATTCTTTCGAAATTGCTTTTAACCTTGTTTTCTTTATTAAAAGTCGGCATATTTCTAAAATTTCAATTTTCAGTAATTAGTCCAAAGTAACTTTCAGTCCGAGACCTCTGAGCTCGTGAAGCAGAACGTTGAGTGATTCCGGAATGCCTGGTGTTGGCATCAGGTCGCCTTTAACAATTGCTTCATATGCTTTGGACCTTCCTGTAACATCATCAGATTTGACAGTAAGAATCTCCTGGAGTATGTTCGATGCACCGAATGCTTCGAGTGCCCAAACCTCCATCTCTCCGAATCTCTGTCCTCCGAACTGAGCCTTACCTCCGAGAGGCTGCTGTGTAATGAGAGAGTAAGGACCGATAGAACGTGCGTGCATCTTGTCGTCAACCATATGACCGAGTTTGATCATATAGATAATTCCGACAGTTGCAGGCTGGTCGAACCAGTCACCTGTGCCACCATCGCGCAGATATGTCTTACCATATCTTGGAAGACCTGCCTTGTCTGTGTATTCACAGATATTGTCAAGGGTAGCACCATCGAAAATCGGAGTACTGAATTTCACGCCGAGTTCTTCTCCTGCCCATCCGAGAACAGTCTCGTATATCTGGCCAAGGTTCATACGTGAAGGCACACCAAGTGGGTTCAGTACTATATCAACCGGTGTTCCATCTGCAAGGAATGGCATATCTTCGTCTCTTACGACTTTGGCTACGATACCTTTGTTACCGTGGCGACCTGCCATCTTGTCACCGACTCTGATTTTCCTCTTCTTCGCAACGTATACTTTTGCAAGCTGCATTACTCCGTTAGGAAGTTCATCACCGACTTTGATCTTGTCGAGAACTCTCTTATGTCTTGCCGCTTCTTCCTTATAGGCGATGCGGTAGTTGTTGATGAGTTCCTTGATAAGGTCATTGGTTGCCTTGTCGGCAGTCCATTTGCCGGAGCTGATGTTCTCATAGTCAATCATTCTCAGGTCAGCAGCAGTAATATCCCTGCCCTTAGCAATCAATTCAACTCCGTAAAGATCGTTGATTCCTGCACTCTTCTTACCCTGAACAAGGACAGAAAGCTTGTCAAGGAATTTGGCTCTTAGCTGTTCTGCCTTAGCCATAAATTCTTCTTCAGCCTTTTCTGTCTTGATCTTCTGATCTCCTTTGACTCCTCTTCTTCCGGTTTCTTTAGCAACCTTAGAGTAAAGAGCTGTATTGATAACTGTTCCGCTAAGCGATGGAGATGCTTTAAGTGATGCGTCTTTTACGTCTCCTGCCTTGTCTCCGAAGATTGCTCTAAGAAGTTTTTCTTCAGGAGAAGGATCGCTTTCACCTTTAGGTGTAATCTTACCGATCATAATATCACCCGGTTCGATGTGTGCACCGATGCGGATTATACCATTTTCGTCAAGGTCGCGTGTGGCATCCTCGCTTACGTTAGGAATGTCTGAAGTAAGTTCCTCCATACCGCGTTTTGTATCACGTACTTCTGTGATGTATTCATCCACGTGTACGGAAGTAAGGATATCCCAGCGTATCATACGTTCAGAGATAACGATAGCATCCTCGTAGTTGTAACCCTTCCAAGGCATAAATGCTACCTTGAGGTTTCTACCGAGAGCGAGCTCGCCATCCTGTGTCGCATATCCCTCAGTCATTATCTGACCAGGTTCTACGATTTCTCCTTTTCTAACGATAGGTTTGAGCAGGATAGTCGTACTCTGGTTTGTCCTTCTATATATAGGAAGCTGGTATACGGTTACGTCAGGTGAGAAACTTACAAATCTCTCATCGTCAGTACGATCGTATTTAACGTGTATTTCCTTTGCGTCTACGTAAACGACTTCTCCTCTCCTCTCGGCTCTTACCTGTGTTCTTGAATCAAGACAAACTCTTTCTTCAAGTCCGGTACCAACGATAGGGGATTCTGGATTAAGAAGCGGAACTGCCTGACGCATCATATTGGCACCCATCAATGCACGGTGAGCGTCATCGTGCTCAAGGAACGGAATAAGTGATGCAGCGACAGAAGCAATCTGGTTTGGCGCTACGTCCATATAGTCAACTTCTTCTTTAGTAACTACCGGGAAGTCAGCTCCATAACGGCACTGTATTCTGTCTTCAAGGATGTTTCCGTCTTCATCCATCTTCACCTTTGCGAGGGAAACCATCTTATCTTCCTCTTCCTCTGCACTCATATACATCCAACCGTCAGAGTTCAGGTTTACCTTTCCGTTTTCAACCTTGCGGTAAGGAGTCTCTATAAATCCGAGCTCATTGATTCTTGCATAAACGCAAAGAGATGAGATAAGTCCGATGTTCGGTCCCTCAGGGGTTTCGATAGGACAAAGGCGTCCGTAGTGTGTATAGTGTACGTCTCGCACTTCGAATCCGGCGCGGTCTCTTGAAAGTCCGCCAGGACCGAGAGCTGAAAGACGACGTTTGTGTGTCATTTCGGACAGAGGGTTGGTCTGGTCCATAAACTGTGACAACTGGCTTGTTCCGAAGAATGAGTTAATCACAGAAGACAATGTCTTTGCATTGATCAGATCTGTAGGTGCAAACTGCTCGCTGTCGCGTACATTCATTCTCTCTCTGATGGTACGTGCCATCCTTGAAAGTCCTACACTGAACTGGTTTGCCAACTGCTCGCCGACTGTTCTGATACGTCTGTTGCTCAAATGGTCAATGTCATCCACGATTGCCTTTGAGTTGATAAGCTGAATCAGATATTTTATAATCTCGATGATGTCAGTATTTGTAAGAACTCTGGTGTTCTCATCGATTGTAAGGTTCAGTTTCTTGTTGAGTCTGTACCTTCCGACATCTCCAAGGTCATATCGTTTTTCAGAGAAGAACAGTTTGTCAATTACATCTCTTGCAGTTGCCTCATCAGGTGGTTCCGAGTTGCGGAGCTGTTTGTAGATATAATTGATAGCCTCTGTTTCCGTATTGGTCGGGTCTTTATGGAGAGTGTTGTAGATGATTGCATACTCATTTGCGTTGGCCTCATCTTTCTGGAGAAGAATGGTCTTCACATCTGTCTCCGACAACATCTCGATTATTTCGTCATTGAGAATCTCGCCACGCTCTACAAGCGGCATTGTTCTCTCTACCGGGATGACCTCTCCGGTGTCCTCGTCCACGAAATCCTCAATCCAGGTTTTGAGCACTTTTGCTGCAAGTTTTCTTCCCTCGTTAGCTTTCAGGTTCTCCTGTGTAGCCTCGATTTCATCTGCGAGTCCGAAAATGTCAATGATGTCTTTGTCACCATTGAATCCGATTGCACGAAGAAGTGTTGTTACAGGAAGTTTTTTCTTACGGTCGATGTACGCATACATCACATTGTTGATGTCTGTTGCGAACTCAATCCAGGAACCTTTGAACGGAATGATTCGTGCAGAATACAGTTTTGTTCCGTTGGCGTGAAGGCTCTGTCCGAAGAATACACCCGGTGATCTGTGAAGCTGTGATACGATGATTCTTTCTGATCCGTTAATCACGAATGTACCTCCCGGTGTCATATATGGGATATTTCCGAGATATACATCCTGGACTTTAGTGTCAAAGTCCTCATGCTCAGGATCGCTGCATGAAAGGCGGAGTTTTGCCTTCAGAGGAACGTTGTATGTCAGTCCTCTCTCAAGACACTCATCAATCGAATACTGCGGAGGGTCTATGAAATAGTCGATGAATTCGAGCTTGTAGTTATTCCTTGTGTCTTCGATTGGGAATATCTCCTGAAATACCTGATACAGTCCCTCATTACGTCTGTTTTCAGGCGTAGTGTCCAGCTGGAAGAAATCCTGGAACGATTTCAACTGAACCTCGAGAAGGTCTGGATACTCAAGGAGAATTTTTGATGATGCGAATGAAACTCGCTGATTTTTAGTCTTTTTTGACATCTTTCTGCCTTTGGATATAGAGAAAAACTTTATTACGACAAAAAGGTTTAGAGCCTATTTGGCCCTAAACCTGAATTGTTTTCCCATCAGAGGGGAAGGGGAGAAGTTATTTAATCTCAACTTCTGCACCTGCCTCTTCGAGGGCAGCTTTCAGTGCCTCAGCCTCAGCTTTGGAAACTTTCTCCTTAACTGCTACCGGAGCCTTGTCAACGATGTCTTTAGCCTCTTTAAGTCCGAGACCAGTTGCCTCTTTAACAGCCTTTACAACGCCAAGTTTAGCCTGGCCAGCTGATTTGAGGATAACGTCGAACTCAGTCTGCTCTGCTGCAGCTGCCTCGCCGCCTGCTACTGGACCTGCAACTGCTACTGCTGCTGCAGCTGGCTCAATACCATACTCCTCTTTGAGGATGTTAGCGAGTTCCTGAACATCTTTTACAGTAAGGTTTACCAACTCTTCTGCAAGTGCTTTAATATCTGCCATAATTGTAACTATTTAAATTGTTATTGTTTATTCTTTTTCTGAAAGTGTTTTTACGAGGCCTGCAATTGTCTGTGGACCTGCGTTCTGAAGTGCAGATATAACATTGCGTGCCGGTGACTGAAGCAGTGCCACGATGTCTGCGATGAGTTCCTCGCGAGACTTGATGTTGCAAAGCTCGTTAAGTTTGTCAGCTCCAACAAATGCACATTCCTGTACGTATGCGGCTTTAAGAACAGGTTTCTCCATTCCTTCATCCTGGAACTTCTTGATGAGTTTTGCAGGAGCGTTAGGAGTCTCGCAATACATAATTGCTGTAGGTCCCTCAAGTGTTGGATATACCTGTGCTACTTCTTCGTTCTCAAGAGCCTCAAGAGCTTTGTGGAAAAGAGTATTCTTAACTACAACAAGCTTGATATTTTTCTCGAAGCACTGGCGACGGAGTTTGGTTGTGTTCTCAGCATTGAGTCCAGAGATATCAGTAATGTAGAAATTCGGAGTCTCTGAAATCTGTGCTGCGATTGATTCAAGTATCTGGGCTTTTTCTTCTTTTCTCATAACATTGAATTTAATTACTCAGCACTGCCGATTGTTTTGATATCTACGTGAATTCCCGGACTCATAGTAGTGCAGATTGAAACGGCCTTCAAATAAGTGCCTTTGAGAGTCTGAGGCTTAAGCTTCATAATAGCATTCATAAGCTCAAGTGCGTTCTCATAAATCTGCTGGCCAGAGAATGATGCCTTTCCGATTGCAGCGTGTACAATACCAGTTTTGTCAACTTTGAAGTCAATCTTACCGGCTTTTACTTCTTTAACTGCATTTCCTACTTCCATTGTCACTGTACCGGTCTTAGGGTTCGGCATAAGTCCTCTCGGACCGAGAATCCTACCGATAGCACCGACTTTAGCCATTACTGAAGGTGTACAGATGATAACGTCTACGTCAGTCCATCCACCTTTGATCTTGTCAATGTACTCGTCAAGACCTACATAGTCAGCACCAGCCTCTTTTGCTTCGTTCTCCTTGTCAGGAGTACAAAGTACAAGTACTCGTGTCTGTTTTCCTGTTCCGTGCGGAAGAGTTACGACACCACGTACCATCTGGTTTGCCTTTCTTGGGTCTACACCGAGGTTTACGTGAAGCTCTACTGAAGCATCGAATTTTGTAAAGGTAATTTCCTTTACGAGATCACATGCATCTGCAAGCTTGTACTGCGCTTCCGCATCGTATTTTGCGATAACCAATTTTTGGTTCTTTGTCAGTTTACTCATTTTGCGTGTGATTTTTAGATGTCAGCAGGGAACTCTCCCTCGACTTTGATACCCATACTTCTCGCTGTACCAGCGACCATTGTCATTGCTGATTTGAGAGTGAATGCATTCATATCCGGCATTTTGCTCTCTGCAATTGCTTTTACCTGATCCCAAGTGATGGTAGCAACCTTCTTTCTGTTAGGCTCTGCTGAACCGGTTGAGATTTTTGCTGCTTCTTTGAGCTGTACTGCTACAGGCGGCTGCTTTACGATGAAAGAGAATGATTTGTCGCTGTAGACTGTAATTACAACCGGCAATACTTTACCTGCGCTTTCCTGAGTGCGGGCATTGAATTGCTTGCAGAAATCCATAATGTTCAATCCCTTCGAACCGAGTGCCGGTCCTACTGGAGGTGATGGATTGGCTGCACCGCCTTTGATCTGGAGTTTGATAAACCCGGTAACTTCTTTTGCCATAATTTTGATTATTCTTTAGTTACTTGTGTAAAGTTGAGTTCCAAAAGTGTCTTTCTGCCGAAGATCATTACCATAACTTTAAGCTTGCTTCTATCTTCTACAATCTCCTCTACAGTACCGTCGAAACCACTGAAAGGTCCGTCAGTAATCTTGACTGCTTCACCTACCTTGTAATCAACTTCAGTCTCACCTTCGCTTACTGCTATTTCATCCTGTTCTCCGAGGATTCTCTTTACCTCCTCATCTCTGAGTGGTATAGGAAGTTTTTCCTCTTGAACTTTGTTACCGTCCCTTTTTACTTCACGCTTCTCAGTCAAGAAGCCTGACATATGAGGAACTTCGTTTCTAATGATGTATTGGAGCTCTCCAGTGAGTTCAGCCTCAATTAGAACATAACCCGGATAGAAAAGTTTCTCTGTACAGATTCGCTTTCCATCTCTGATTCTGTAGACTTTTTCTGTTGGAACAAGGACCTGTGAAACCAGATCCTGCAGACCGCATCTTTCAATCTCTTTCTCGAGATACTCTTTGGCTTTCTTTTCTTTTCCACCTGCTGCTCTCAGCACATACCATTTTTTACTGCTCTCGCTCATAAATAAGGTAATTTTACAATGTGTAAATAACTGACATCAGATGTTGGAAGCAGAAGTCTATTGCGAAGATGACAACAGCCAAGATGACAGAAGCCACCATCACTACGATAGCTGAATTTGCCAACTTGTCCCAGCTAGGCCAGGCAACCTTTTTTGTCAGTTCGACATAAGATTCTTTCAGATAGTTAATAAACTTTCTCATCTTTACATTTAATGGACGCTGCATATTGGAAGCGTTTGCAACGTCTGTTAAACATTACCAAATCGTAACCTTTGATATATATTTGCAGGGGAACCAGGATTCGAACCCAGACTAAAGGTTTTGGAGACCTCTGTACTACCCTTATACTATTCCCCTAAAAAAGTGGGTGTCATTTGGCACCCACTCGGATATTGGGTATTTTATTACTCAAGAATTTTTGTTACCTGACCAGCACCAACTGTACGTCCACCCTCGCGGATTGCGAACTGAAGACCCTCGTTGATAGCTACAGCGTAGATAAGCTCTACAGTGATAGTAACGTTATCACCAGGCATTACCATCTCTACACCCTCTGGAAGAGTAATCTCTCCTGTAATGTCAAGAGTACGGATGAAGAACTGTGGACGGTAGTGGTTGTGGAATGGAGTATGACGACCACCCTCGTCTTTCTTCAATACGTAGATCTCAGCCTGGAATTTCTGGTGTGGGTGAATTGTTCCTGGTTTAGCAAGAACCTGACCTCTCTTGATCTCTTTCTTGTCGATACCACGGAGGAGAAGACCAACGTTGTCACCAGCCTCACCCTCATCGAGGAGTTTACGGAACATCTCAACACCTGTTACTACAGTCTTCTTAGGCTCTTCACCAAGACCTACAATCTCAACCTCATCACCTACGTGGATGATACCAGTCTCGATACGTCCAGTTGCTACAGTACCACGACCTGTGATAGAGAAGATGTCCTCGATTGGCATAAGGAATGGTTTCTCGTTCTCACGTGGAGGAAGCGGAATGTACTCGTCAACTGCAGCCATAAGCTCAAGAACTTTCTCAGTGAAAGTTGGGTCACCATTAAGTGCACCAAGAGCAGAACCACGGATAACAGGAGCATTGTCACCATCGAAGTTGTAGAAAGAAAGGAGGTCACGGAGCTCCATCTCTACGAGGTCAAGCATCTCAGCATCGTCTACAAGGTCAACCTTGTTCATAAATACTACGATTCTTGGAACGTTTACCTGACGAGCGAGAAGGATGTGCTCGCGAGTCTGAGGCATAGGACCGTCAGTAGCTGCACAAACGAGGATTGCACCGTCCATCTGAGCTGCACCGGTAACCATATTCTTTACGTAGTCAGCGTGACCTGGACAGTCAACGTGAGCGTAGTGACGATTAGCAGTCTCGTACTCGATATGTGAAGTATTGATTGTGATACCGCGCTCTTTCTCTTCTGGAGCGTTGTCAATCTGGTCGAATGACTTAGCCTCTTCACCACCGAATCCTGCCTCATGGAGAACTTTTGAAATAGCGGCAGTCAAAGTAGTCTTACCGTGGTCAACGTGACCGATAGTACCGATGTTAACATGCGGTTTGGTCCTTTTGAAGGTTTCTTTAGCCATAATTTTATCTTATTAAGTATTATATACAACAAATGTAGAGCCGGTGGAGAGATTTGAACTCTCGACCTCTTCCTTACCAAGGAAGCGCTCTACCCCTGAGCTACACTGGCGTAGTTTGAGCGGAAGACGAGGTTCGAACCCGCGACCCTTAGCTTGGAAGGCTAATGCTCTACCAACTGAGCTACTTCCGCAAAAAATTCTCAGAATCTTCAGTAGTTATGTTTCTTTCAAGAAACGCTCAAGAAATCTTTAAGTCACAATAACTGATTCTTCAAATTCGTGGGAGAAGATGGATTCGAACCACCGAAGGTATAAACCAGCAGATTTACAGTCTGCCCCATTTGGCCACTCTGGTATTCTCCCAAACTTTTCTTTGTTTGAGCCGATGGAGGGAATCGAACCCACGACCCCGAGATTACAAATCACGTGCTCTGGCCAACTGAGCTACATCGGCAAAATTGTCAATTCCTTTCGTGAAACTTGGTTTGTTTCTCAAAGGGATTGCAAAGATAGGCATATTTTTTTTACTTCCAAAACTTTTTACATTTTTTTTGCATTTGTTATCAAAAAAATCTGTTTTAGCCCCTCTTTTGACAGTCCAAGCGCATTTCTTTGCTCTTCTTGTGTCGCCTGACCTATGTATTCATCAGGTATTCCAACTCCTCTTATATTTATTTTTTTTCCTGTTTTTACAGCTTCTTCTGCGACTGCACCATATAGTCCACCCATCAGACATCCGTCCTCTACTGTGATTATCTTGTCAAATTTTTCAAAAATTTCTTTGAGCATCATCTTGTCGATAGGTTTCACGTACCTTATATTATATATAGAAGGACTCCATCCGTATGATTTTTCTATTTCTTCTGATGCTTCCATTGCCCTGTATACAGAAGGTCCCGCACAAATTACAGCTATGTTCTTTCCCTCCTTAAGACATTCCCCTTTTCCAGGCTGGAGTTCTTCAAATTTCGCCTTTCTCCATTCTACGCCTTCTCCATTGCCGCGGGGATACCTTATTATATATGGGCCGCTGTTGCATTTCATTGCCGAATACATCATCGACTTGAGTTCTTTTTCGTCTTTAGGTACGCCTATGATAGCATTTGGGATGCTTCTGTATGCAGCCATATCATAACAACCGTGATGTGTTGCACCATCTTCGCCTACAAGACCGCTTCTGTCCAAGCAGATTACAACCCCTAAATTCTGCAGTGCTACATCGTGTATTATCTGATCGTATGCTCTTTGAGAAAAAGAAGAGTATATGTTACAGAAAGGTTTCATTCCTCCTGCAGCCAAGCCAGCTGAGAATGTGACAGCGTGCTCTTCTTCTATTCCTACATCGTAAAACCGCTCTGGCATCTGCTGTGACAGCTTGTTCATACCACATCCTGAAGCCATAGCTGGGGTTACTCCTACAACTTTTGGATTCATTTCTGCGAGTTTTACCAAAGTTTCTCCGAATACGTCCTGATAGCGGTCTGTTGCGGCCGGCTTGCTTTGCCTTTTTCCGGTTTCAGGGTCGAATATCCCTGGTGCGTGCCAAATGGTCTGGTTTGCTTCTGCCGGTGCATACCCTTTTCCTTTTTTTGTAAGGGTGTGAAGCAGTAATGGACCTCCGAGTTCTTTCATTCTTCCCAAGGTCATTATGACCTGTTCTATGTCGTTTCCATTTATAGGACCGAAATATCTGAAGCCCATAGCTTCGAAAAAGTCACCTCCGCTGCCTCTGACTAATGATGATTTTGCGTTTATCACCATTCTTTGGACTCGGCTTCTGAACCATCCTTCACCGAGCCTGTCCCAAATCTGCTTTTTTGCTTTGTTGTATTTCGGGTCTGTTGTCAGGTGCAGAAGGTAGTTGTGTATGGCACCGATATTCCTGTCTATTGATATGTTGTTGTCGTTCAGAATAACGAGGATATCTGACTTTGCCGCTCCAGCATTGTTCAGTCCTTCAAGAGCGAGTCCTCCTGTCAGAGAACCGTCTCCTATAAGTGCGATGACTTTTTGGTGGAGGCCCTGTTGCTTTGCAGCCTCTGCGAATCCTAAAGCGGCTGAGATTGATGTAGAAGAGTGGCCTGTTCCGAATGTGTCATAAATACTTTCAGAACGTTTTGGAAATCCGCTTATACCATCTTTTTTTCTGTTCATCTTGAAGGCTTCGCGTCTTCCTGTGATGATTTTGTGGGCATACGCCTGATGGCCGACATCGAATATAATCTTGTCTTGAGGAGTATCGTATACATAGTGCATACCGATGATGAGTTCAACAGCTCCAAGACTCGAACCGAGGTGGCCCGGGTTGACTGAGCAACATTCTATCATATATTGCCTTATTTCGGAGCATAACTGCTTCAGTTGCCCGATGTTCAGGCTTTTGATGTCTTTCGGAGAGTCGATTGTATCAAGTATATCGTACTTCATATCGGAAAATTCCATAAATGTGTCTTTGTGAAGAATGCGAAGTTACATTTTTATTCCGACAATCAGAAATCTCTTTTGTCTATTATTTCAAAAACACTTATATTCGCACGCTAGTTCAGTTGCAGAGAGGCTCTTTTTCTGTGGCTGAAAGTTGTCTCTTACGAATAATTGCAATAAAAAAATATTATGACAGCTACAGTACAAAAATTGATGAATGACAGCCCCCTTGCAAGGTGGACTGTTCTTATTTTAGTGGCGTTGATGATGTTCTTCGCCTATATGTTTGTGGATGTGATGTCCCCGCTGATGTCTTTGGTAGAGGGAAATCTTCATTGGGGCAGCAGTGTTTTCGGAACCTATGCGGCTTCTGAGTATATTCTGAATGTATGCGGATTTCTTATTATCGCAGGAGTTATTCTTGATAAACTTGGAGTACGGTTCTCAGGTATTCTTTCTGCCGGTCTGATGGTGCTTGGTGCCGGTATAAAGTTCGTTGGAATCAGTGAGTGGTTTCAGGCTACTGCGTTGGCTGATTGGCTGAACAGCTGGTGGGTAGAGATGCCTGCCAGTGCTAAGATGGCTTCGCTTGGTTTTATGATTTTCGGATGTGGCTGCGAAATGGAGGGAACTAATGTGTCTAAAATCCTTGCCAAATGGTTCAAGGGCAAGGAAATGGCTCTTGCTATGGGACTCGAGATGGCTATTGCACGTCTGGGTGTTTTTGCCGTTATGTGGATTGCTCCGATAATCAGTGATAGCTTCGGCGGCTCTGTTCTGGCTCCTGTTGGATTCTGCGGTGCTTTGCTGTGTATAGGTCTTTTGAATTTCGTAATATTCGGTATTATGGATAAGAAATTCGACAACCAGCTGTCTGCTGCAGGTTTGGCTCATTCCGAGGAAGGCTCAGACGAGGAATTCCATTTGAGTGATCTTGGGGCTATTTTCAAGAGCAAGATGTTCTGGATTGTTGCTCTTCTTTGTGTGCTTTATTACAGTGCTATTTTCCCGTTCCAGAGATATGCAACCAACTTTTTGGAGGTTACTTTGCAGATAGAAGCTTCGGAAGCTGCAAGGCTTTTCAGTTGTTTCCCTATTCTTGCAATGTGTCTTACTCCTTTCCTTGGAATCTTCCTTGATAAGGTCGGTAAGGGTGCGTCAATGCTGATGGTCGGCTCTATCATTATGATTGCGTGTCACTTGAGTTTCGCTTTCATCCTTCCGGAGTTCCCTCAGAAATGGTTTGCACTTCTTCTTATTGTAACTTTGGGAGTAAGTTTTTCTCTTGTGCCGGCAGCTCTTTGGCCATCTGTTCCAAAGATTATCGATGAGAAGATTCTCGGCTCGGCATATTGTCTTATATTCTGGGTGCAGAATGTCGGTCTTTGCTTTGTACCAAAAATTATAGGTTCTCTGCGCGAGTCTACAGGAGGTTATCTTGTTCCTATGATAGTATTTGCGTCCTTCGGCGTTCTGGCGTTCATTCTTAGCCTTGTTCTGAAGGCCGAGGATCTCAGAAAAGGCTACGGTCTTGAAAAACCTAATATCCAAGACTGATAGTTATGGCAAGTCTTTCAACTGAAGATAGACACAAGACAGGCAAGTGGCTTTGTTGGGCGGCACTTGCCTGTCTTGTTGTACCGATGTTTGCGTCGTATTTTTTCGACGATATGTTTTCGTCCTTGTCTCATCTTTTCAAGAATCCGGAATTGTTGGAGTTGGGATGGGATTATGAGGATTATGGATTTTATGCCGGCGGGTATTCCTTTCTCTGCGTGTGCGGGGGATTGGTTGTATGTGGTGTCCTGCTGGATATGTTCGGTGTTAGAATTGTCGGTTCTGTATTTGTCGGACTGATGATTTTGGGTGCAGGTCTGGTGTTTTATGCGATTTCTTCGGGCCTTGCACCGGAAACGTCGCTCATTGTTGCCTATATCGGATGTATGCTTTTCGGTTTGGGAAGCGAGATTGCTGGTGTAGCTGTGACAAGATCCATTGCCAAATGGTTCAAGGGAGGCAATGTTGCTCTTGCTATGGGATTGCAGCTTTCGATTGCCCGTCTTGGTACTGCTGCAGCCTTGGTGTTGTCACCGGTTATAGTTGCGCAGAAATCAGCCGGGGAGATTTATTTGCTCTCTGATACCAATAAACCGGCTTTGGTCGGATTAATTCTATTGCTCGCAGGGGGTGTGCTCTGGTCTGTCTTTGTAGCGATGGATGCCCGGTTTGACAAGGATAGGGGTGTGTTGGACCGCAAGGAAACAGCAGAGGAGGATAAATTCAGGTTTTCTGATATTTGGAAAGTACTTTCGAATCCGCGTTTTCTGATGATTGCGCTGTTATGTGTATTCTTTTATTGCTGTGTTATCCGTTTCAAGAAGTTTGGTACATCAATCCTGATTCCGCTTTTTGGAATGGAGTTAGAGGCCGCAACTTGGATGCTCTCTATGATTCCTTTCTTTACGATTGCTTTCACTCCTCTTTTCGGTGCTTTGGTAGATAAGACAGGAAAAGCTACCTGGTGGATGATTGTCGGGTCGGCTCTGGTGCTTGCTTCGCATCTTATCATTGCATTTGCTCCTCAGGGAGTTCCGATGTTCGGATATGTGGCCATAGCGATGCTTGGTATAGGTTATTCACTTGTTCCTTCGGCAATGTGGCCTTCAGTTCCCAAAATTGTTCCGGAGAAGAATCTCGGTACTGCAATTTCCTTGATTTACTGGATACAGAATATGGGTATGATGGTTGTACCTATCTTTATTGGGCGTATTTTCAAGAATACTATCACAGAGAGCGGAAATACAATGCAGGAAGTGACGGCGGCTATTCACGCAGAGTACATATTCGTGTTGCTTGGTGTTGTTGCAATTGCAGTGGCACTTATGCTGTTTTTCTCTGCGCGGCGTCATCCTGAGTTGCAGCTTGATGAGCCGGCTAAATAGATGTTTTCGGGCGTAGTGGTGGTTTTATATTATTTTTTATCTACCTTTGCGCCCGCATATCTTCAGGGCAGGGTGAAATTCCCGACCGGCGGTAAAGTCCGCGAGCCGAGTTGCGTCGTTCGTCAATCATTCCAAGTGTTGAGGGCGGCTGATGAGGCAGAACCGTTGAAATTACGGTACCGACAGTATGCTGAGCAATCAGCTGACAGTCTGGATGGAAGAAGAATCATATATGCTTTTTATGCTATATGCTATACGCTATTCTTATGCCTTGAATTGTATGCTGAAAGTGACAATTTAAGGTTTTTTTTTATGTGTAAATTTGTAATTTTCAGAGCGCAATTCATTCTGTCTGTACTTGTTGTAATGTCGGCTTCTGTCAATGTGGCTGACGGCAAGACTATCATTGCGCCTGACCAAAGGGTCGCCACAGATTCCATATTGTGGCAGGGTAATTCACTTTCCCTACAAGAAGTGAAGGTCGTTTCATCTTTCAAGAGGACATCCTCTTCTGCTTTGCGGCTGACAACCATTGATAATTCGCAGATTGCAGTCAGGGCTACGGCAAGAACTTATACTGAACTTCTTAAATCAGTCCCTGGAGTATATGCCACGGCCGAGTCCGGCAGTTATGGGGATGCCAAAGTGAATATCCGTGGTTTCAAACAAGAAAATATATCAGTACTGCTCAATGGTATTCCGATTTCTGGTCTGACTTCCGGGAATATGTTCTGGAACAACTGGATGGGTCTGACGGATGCCACTTATGCTGTACAGGTCCAGAAAGGTGTAGGAGGTTCTATGCTTTCTGATAATTCTGTCGGAGGTACGATAAACATAATAACAGCCTCTACGCAAGAGCGTTTTTCTGTACAGGCCGGTGCTCATTCTACTCATTATGGCACAGGTAAAGGATTTTTCAATGTAAATTCAGGCGAACTCGGACGCGGGTGGAGTTTGAGTCTTATGGCTTCTTATGTTGGCGGGAAAGGGTATGTTGACCGAACGAATGTCAATTCGTTTGCCTATATGCTTAATGTAAGCAAAGTGATAGATGGTTATAATACGTTGCTTTTCACAGCTATAGGGTCGCCTGAGAGGCACGAGCAACGCTCTTCCAGACTTAGCAATTATGAAGTGGAGAAATATGGACTTAAGTATAATAAGAACTGGGGATGGAGAGGCTTTGAGGCATATAACCTCAGTAAGAATAACTATTTCAAACCATATTTTACGCTTCAGCATCTTTTTAGCAAGGGGATTTTGTCTTTGACGAGTTCGGTGTATCTTTCAGTCGGCAATGGTGGAGGACGCTGGTCTGAGAGTAAAGGCCGTATGATTTCGGACTACAGGACTTCCGACGGTCTTATCGATTGGGATGCAGTGGAAGCTGATAATGTGCTTGTTTCGGGAGAAGGTGAGGCAGGAAGTGCGAGAAATATATTGAGCGAATATCGGGCAGGACACACTCAGGCGGGGGCTGTCGTTTCGGCAGTCTTGAATTTCAATAAAAATTGGTCTCTTGACGCCGGCGCACATTACCAGCATTACTCGACTTGGGAGAACGAAATGATAACAGACTTGCTTGGCGGAGAATATTGGTGGGAAGACTATCAGACCAAGTCTCTTGCCGGTTTGGCCGGAAGGAATCCAGTGAAGAGGGTAGGGGATTTTATAAGGACTGACAACGGTAAAGTTACGGACCATTTTACGGTTTATACAATGGGAAGTTGGAAAAATGAGTTTTGGGATGTCCGATTCGGAGGTTCTTTATTTGCAGCATCTCATCTCCGGTGGGATAAATATAATTATGCAGGTAATATATGGAGCGACAGGGCTTCAGGAAGCGGATATAGTCTTAAGGTCGGATTGTTGTCAAAGCCTGGCAGAGGTCATTCTGTATATTTGAATGGAGGTGTATACAGCCGTATGCCGTATGCCGAAACTTATTTTGCGTCAGGAAACAATGCGGTATCGAATAATGTGAAAAATGAGCGGAATCTTATAGGGGAGTTGGGCTATCGTTTTGTATATTCGCGTGGTGGTGTGGAAGTTAACGGGTATTGTGCTTACTGGAAGAACAAAACATTGATGTCAGATCCTTACAAACAGGCAGATGCTCTGGAAAGTATGAAATATATGGTGACAGGTCTGGATGCCTTGCATTGCGGATTGGAGGTTGAGGCTTGGCATAGATTTGCCAATTGGGTAAAACTCAGTGCATTTGCTTCTGTTGGTGATTGGCGATGGAGAAATGATGTCAGTGCGGTCATATATGATGAATATTCCGGGTTGCCGCTTGATCAAATCAATGTTTACTGCAATGGTATTCCTGTTGGTGATGCTCCCCAGACGCAGGTAGGGGCTGCTTTGGAATTCAGATTGCCTCTCGGGTTCGGGATAGATGCAGACTGGACATTTAATGATAGAATGTATGCTGATTTTGATCCTGCGGGCAGGACAAATCCTGATGACAGACAGCCGTCTTACCGTATTCCTTCTTATCATTTGCTGAATGCGTCTGTCAGTTGGAGTGGTAATTTGGGCAGAAGGGTGTGTCTGACTGTGTTTGCGAATGGATATAACCTTCTTAATACGAGATATATAGAGCGCGGAAAGGACGGAGCCGGGCACGATTTGGATTCTTTCCGTGGTTTTTGGGGTTTCGGCCGCAACTTTAACTTCGGTTTCCGGTTTAACTTTTCCTGATAGTGGCTTTATGGTTTCGGAATTCGGTATTTTGTGTGCTTGATAATCACAAATATTAGTGAATATTAGTATATGAATCTATAAATCTATAAACATCAGCAATAAGATACAATGTATGTTTTTAACCCTGAGCACGATTTGTGTCTGGCAAACGGGAATGCCAATTATGTTCCGCCTTTGTCGTCCTTGAAGTTTGGATTGGATTGTTCCGGTATATTGCCTCTGCTGTTTCCGGATGAGGGGATGGTTGTGTGGGGTTGGAATGCGGAGCTGAAGCAGCGTCTTGTCAGGCAAGGTGTTGCTCCTGAACTTTTGCTAGATGATTCGCAGTTGCAATCCATCAGGTTGCTTTCCCATAGAAGATATGCTGTTGCTGCTTCCCGGTTTATTTACAGCCAATCGAAGTGGTCCGGGTTTCTTGCAGAACCATTTGCCGAGGAAATTGCCGATGACGTCGGAGTGGATGAATTTATTGTTTCCCGTCGTGAAGTGGTCTTGAAAGCCCCGTGGTCAGGAAGTGGAAAAGGGCTGAGGTGGATCAGTTGCGGTTCCTTCAGCAGTTCAGACAAGGGCTGGTGGCATAATGTCATATCAAGGCAAGGTTCGGTGATAGCTGAGAAGCGTAAGACTGTCGCCGTTGATTTTGCCGCCTTGTTCCGGGTTAGATCTTCTTCTGTTTCGTTTGAAGGATATTCTCTGTTCAATACATCAAATGGAGCATATAAGAGTAATGTTCTGGCGTCGGATGAATATATATTGGAATATATTTCCGAATATCTTCCTCTTTCTGTCATTTTGGATTCTGTGGATTTGCTGAAATCATACATTTCGGAACATTTTCTTGGAAATTATCAGGGGTATCTTGGTGTAGATATGTTTGTTTGCAGGGATGGTGACAGATTTCTTTTGGCGCCCTGTGTTGAAATCAATGTCAGGATGACGATGGGACTTGTTGCCCGCTGGTGCTTTGATAAGTTTATTTCAGGATATGGAAAAGATGCTGATGGAAGATATACTATGAATGTTGTTCATTCTGCTGATTCGCAGGAGTTTCACAATGAACTTTCCGAAGCGGAAATCCTTCTCACTGAGGTCGGCCCTCAAACATCATATGCTATTGCAGTGTTTGCGGGTGAGCCGTAATCCGGGATTACCTGCAAAAGTAGTTTTACGATTTTGAAATACAAACCCCTAAGCACACAAACGGTTGTCATACACTCTGTGCTGTCAATTATCGTGCTTACCGGTGACAAAAAGAATACCCCTGATCACGGTGACAGGCCTTGCAGTGCGGTAGAATGCAGTTTTGTGTGCTCGAAGGTCAATGAAAGAACAGAGTTTCGCAGTGCCTTGTTATTCGGAAGTAAAAGAAAAACGACTTGCAGAAGAATCTGTAAGTCGTTAGTTTTTTAAGAAGTAGCGGGACGCAGGATTGAACTGCGGACCTCATGATTATGAATCATGCGCTCTAACCAGCTGAGCTATCCCGCCATCAGGCTGTTGCTTTGTCTTCAGACTTTGCGTTTTGTTGAGATAGAAGGACTCGAACCCTCACTGACAGAGCCAGAATCTGTAGTGCTACCATTACACCATATCTCAATTTATCTTCCCGTTATTCCCTGTTTGGGGTAGCGTTGTACCGCTGTTTTGTTTTGGGATTGCAAAGGTACAAAGGTTTTTTGAAAATGCAATACTTATCCGAGATTTTTTTCAAAATTTTTTGCTATTGTTGTCCTCAGATGCGTTTCGTCCTATATTGTAATGACTTTCTGAGTTTACGGAATGTATTGTTTATGAGGCGTTTGCCTTGGAATGGAACTGGGACTGGCCGCGGGGTGGACTTGAGTTGCGGAGCCTTTCCGGGATGTTGCCAGCCATTAATCAAGTTGCTCTGCCAATCAATCAGATTGCTCTGCCGGCCTTATTTGGTCAGAAGCGCGACTGCATATACTTCGCATCCTTCTCCGCGGCCTACAAATCCGAGCTTTTCTGTGGTGGTGGCTTTTACGGAAACTCTGTCAACTGAAATGCCCATAACGGATGCAAGGCATTCGCGCATCTGGAGAATGTATGGAGCAAGTTTCGGTCTTTGCATCGCTATGGTGATGTCGACATTTCCTATCTGCCATCCATCGTTTCTGACCAGTTCAATGACGCGACTGAGCAGAATTTTGCTGTCAATACCTTTAAACTCAGCTGATGTATCTGGAAAGTGCTTTCCAATGTCTCCAAGGGCAAGTGCACCGAGAATAGCGTCGCACAAGGCGTGTATTGCGACATCACCGTCAGAATGGGCTATGCAGCCGATCGGACTTTCAATTCTCACTCCCGAGAGCCACAATGGAAGCCCTTCTGCAAGGGCGTGAACGTCATAACCGTTACCTATACGTATATCCATATTCATTGATTTTTTGTTGCTAATGGTCACAAAAGTAAATAAAAATCATTAATTTTGCTTTTTCTATGTCGCTCTTATTTAAAAAATGGAGATAAAAGCGGCAGATAAAAACATATATGCATTTATGGGATTCAATTTTAGTTTTTTCGGAAAGCAGGAACATCGTGTGTTTAATTATAAGCCACGTTATTATGACCCTGAAAAAGAGGAAAGAAAGAAAATGTTTGGTCACGTGGACGGAACAGCGGAAAAGGAAGGGTATACTCCAGGATCGTACATTTCTGGAAGTTTCCGTGACGGACATTACCAGAAGGTGCGCGAAGTAAACAGGTATCAGAGAATCATCGGTATTGTGACACTGATACTTGCATTTGCAGTTATAATCCTCATTGCCAAATATTTCCCTCTTATCTGGCAGTGATATGGATATAAGAATACTACCAAGTAATATCGCGAATATGATTGCAGCGGGTGAGGTCGTTCAGAGACCCTCATCCGTTGTGAAGGAACTGATGGAGAATGCTGTCGATGCCGGAGCATCGCAGGTAACCGTCGTAATACTTGATGCAGGACGTACTCTTGTGCAGGTTATTGACAATGGTTGCGGAATGACACCGGATGAGGCTGTGCTTTGCTTTGAACGCCACGCTACATCCAAGCTTGCAACTGCTGAGGATTTGCACAACATACTTACATTCGGATTCAGAGGCGAGGCATTGGCTTCCATTGCTGCAGTAGCAGAAGTTACACTTAAGACGAAAAAGGATGGAGCAGAGTTAGGCTGTCAGGTGGATTATGCTGATTCCCAGCATCTTGGTACAGAAGAAACAGCGACTCCTGCAGGCACCAATATCGCAGTAAGGAATCTGTTCTATAATGTACCGGCAAGGAGAAAATTTCTGAAATCCGATAATGTAGAGTTCAAGCATATTGTTGCGGAATTTACAAGGATTGCCCTTACTCGTCCTGAAATAGGATTTACCTTGACTCACAATGGAAAGGACGTATATGTCCTCCGTCCAGCCAAATCGTTGAAATTCAGGATACAGGCGATGTTCGGTTCGTCGGTGGTCAATGAAGTTGTCGATGTCCACACTGATACTTCTGTAGTTACGGTAGATGGCTTTGTGAGTAGGCCTAACGCCACAAAGAAATCAATGGGAAACCAGTATTTTTTTGTAAACGGCAGATTTTTCAAAAGCCCTTATCTTCATAGGGCAGTTATGAAAGGATATGAGCAGCTCATACCTGATGGTATATCACCATCCTACTTCCTTTATCTGAATGTCAATCCGGAATCAGTCGATGTGAATATCCATCCGACTAAGACGGAAATCAAGTTTGAGCAGGATAGCGTCATTTTCCAGATATTGTACGCCTGTATAAAAGAGGCTTTGGGAAAGCATTCGTTCGTTGATACGATAGATTTCGACAGGGAGGGGATTACTGATATTCCAGTCTTCAGCAAGAATTATGAAGAATTCAGACAAATAGCTGAGCCTCAGCCGGATATTGATATGAACTACAACCCGTTTGATAACGATGGTTTTCCTATGGAGGAATCTCACTTCAATAACGGCTATGTCAGTCAGCAGAAGTCCGGTGCAGCTGCCGGAGCTGGTCCTGACAACTTTGGAGGGAGTATGCCTTTCGATGCGGGACAGCAGTACACCGGGCATCAGGACTTTGATACCCAGCCGGCTTTTTCCGGACAGGATGTTTTCAGTCCTCAGAATACTCAATATGAGTCGTTCGGGGGACAGGAAGCCGGAGCGGTTGCGGGTATGGAGTTTCCTGGTTTTGAATCAGCTCAGCCTGCGCCACAACAGGAGCAATCCCGTCAGACATATTATGGAAATGGTGGCATCATACCGCAACGTCAGGATTATGGAAAATTGTTCGAGGACAGTGTACACGCTTCCAAGTCAATACTGACTGTCAGGGGAAAATATATTGTGACGACTTCGAAGTCAGGACTTATGATTGTGAATGTCCGCAGGGCTATGGAACGTATTCTGTATGAGCGTTTTCTGTCTGCTGTGACGGGAAATGCCCATCTTACTCAGACAGCTCTTTTCCCTGTAACCGTACGTATTGGAGTCGAGAATATGTATCTGTTTGCAGAGCACTCGCAATTGTTGCAGAGTCTGGGATTCGAAATGTCTCCATTCGGCTCTGATACTATTGTTGTCAATGGAGTTCCCGAGGGGTATAGTGCAGAAGAAGGAAAGGTGCAGGCAATGGTAGCTGACCTTGTCAGGATACTGTCTGAAGATCATTCCGCTCTTCAGGAAATGATGTCGGCTAATCTTGCTTCGGGACTTGCAAGGCTTGGTGCTGCAAATGGAGAGGTCATAAATGACCAGGTTAAGGCACAGAGATTGATAGATAGCCTGTTCGCTTGTGAAAATTCTGAATATACAATGTCGGGAAGGCGTATCATAAGCATAATGCCTCTTGAGGATATTGACAAAAGATTTTAATTAACTTAAACAGACAATATGTACTATTACAATGAAGGAAGGGGAGGTTTCCTCTCCAATATTCCTGCTGCAACCAAACATCTCATCCTTATTAATATTCTTGTTTGGATAATGACTGTTCTCGGTGGAGACAAGATGTACGAGATGTTTGCACTTTTTTATCCGACATCTCCGTTTTTCAAGCCTTGGCAGGTGCTTACCCATATGTTTATGCACGGTGGATTCTGGCATCTGTTCTTCAATATGTATACATTGTTCATATTCGGCTGTGTGCTTGAGAGAGTCTGGGGATCAAAGAAGTTCTTAATATTCTATTTCATAACCGGGCTTGGTGCAGCATTGCTCCACACAGGTGTCGAGTGGATTCAGACCCAGGTATGGATGAATCAGATAGCGGAAGGGAGCCAAAGTGCTATGATTGCCCTGCATTCATTGAAGATGACTCCTACCGTGGGAGCTTCAGGTGCAATATATGGTGTTCTTCTTGGATATGCGATGTTGTATCCAGACTCGATAATGACATTGCTTTTCCCTCCTATATCATTGAAAGCCAAGTGGTTTGTGCTGATATTCGGAGCTATAGAATTGCTGACGGGCCTTACTGGCAGCACTGGTGGCGGAATCGCACATTTTGCTCATTTAGGAGGTATGATTTTCGGGTTTATACTGATCCAATATTGGAAAAAGAAAGGCAAACTTTACAGCCGTATGTAGAAATTACGGCAGTGTGTGTTTAAAATCAGGGGGAAGATGTCAAGGAATTTGTTTTTCGGAATAACTTCCAGAGTACTGATGCTTATTGCTGCGTCTTTGACATTCTTGTCGATTGCATCGATGTTTGTCAATCCTGCAAGATTCTGGATAGCATCAGTGCTGGGATTGTTGTTTGTTCCTTTGACTATTCTTGATTTTATTCTGCTGATATGGGCTTGCAAGAGAAAATCCAAGTCATTTGTGATTCCTCTCGCGGCTCTTTTGCCGTCAGTGTTCTTTCTCGGATTGTATGTTCGTATTCCTTTGAATTTCAATGATACGGGTGCTGCGGAGGCACAGGTTGAGGTGAATCAGGTTAAAGCGAGCCGGCGGAAAGGGGATACGCTGAAAGTGATTTCGTACAACGTTGGACGTTTCCGGCTCTTTGACGAGGACTGCAATGTCGCAGATGCCTCCGCTTGTGTGGATTCGATATGCGATTTCATAAGGAGGGAATCTCCTGACATAGTTTGTCTTCAAGAGGTATATATGAAGCAATCCCAGACAGTCAGAAATCTGATTCTTCCCAAACTCCGGGGATATAATGCGGAATACTACTTCTTCAAGACTGCAAAAGGTTATTCAGGTAACCTTACATTGAGCCGCTACCCGGTTATGGGAAAAGGTAAAATTAAATTTGATGAAAGTACGAATCTGGCATTATATACAGACTATGGCATAATGGGACGCCAGTTCAGAATATATAATTGTCATTTCGAGAGTTACAACATATCTTTCACTGGTATCGTAAGGTCGCTTTTCGAGCCAGACAGTGATGTGTTGGTTCAAACTGGCGGAAAGATGAAACGTTCGATGACAAGAAGACCAAAACAGGTTGACAAAGTATTTTCTCATATTGAGGACTGCCAGATGGAGTCATTTGTGTGCGGAGATTTCAATGACAACCCGATGTCATATACTTATTATCGTATGTCCCGTGACAGAAAGGACGCATTTGTTGATGCAGGACGTTGGTTCGGGGCAACATTTTCACTCCTTTGGCCTATGCTTAGGATAGATTACATATTGTATCCGGACAAATATGAGGCTGAAGAATATGCTGTCCCGCATATCGGATTTTCGGACCATTATCCTGTAGTGACAAAGATTAATTTGGGAACATTCGGCAAATAGCGTGAAAGTTTCCCTTGTTCGATTCTCTTAGGCTCATCGAGAGATTACGATTAGTTTTTGGCATATCAATCCTGAAGGAATCAACTTCGAAGATTTAAACGTAATGGGGCCTCACGTGGCAGAAAGCCTTGCTTTCTTTCTTGCGGATTGATGATTTTTTCAATAACTTGCCCCTGTTTATCAGCAAGCTCGGTTGAGTTTGGTATAAGGGATATTGATTTTAATGATATTGACTTATAGAAAATAGTTTTTATAATATTGATTTATAGAATATTAGTTTGCGGAATATGGATTTTTCAGAAGAATTGGGCAAGGCCGTTGATGTGCTTCGCAAGGGTGGGGTGATTCTCTATCCGACAGATACAGTATGGGGAATAGGTTGTGACGCAACCAACCCGGAGGCAGTGGCAAAGGTTTTTCAGATAAAGCGTCGTCCGGACAGCAAGTCCCTTGTGCTGTTGGCAGCGGATATGGATATGATTTGCAGATATGTAAGGGAGATTCCGGAGATGGCTGTACAGCTTGTTGAGGTAAATGACAAGCCGATGACAATCATCTATCCGGGGGCGGTGTGTGGTGACAGGCCGGGTGAGGACGGTAAAATGCCGGAAGCTAACCGCAATACATTGGCATTCAATACTGTGGCTGAGGATGGCACTGTTGGAATTCGTGTGCCGATGATGGATTTCTGTCAGAAGTTGGCTGCTCGGTTGGGTCGCCCTGTGGTGTCGACATCGGCTAATATTTCCGGTGAGCCTACTCCGGCGAAGTTTGCTGAGATCGCAGCGGAGGTAGTTGAGGCTGTGGATCTTGTAGTGGACCCGGCTTTGGAGAAGACTTCTTCCGGTCACGCTTCCTCAATCATCAAGGTGGGTCTTGACTCGACTATCGAAATCATCAGGAAGTAAGACCCATCTCATCTCATCTACACGTGTCTCACGAAGAAGGATTACTCTATACGTAGTTCGGAAAGTAGTACTCCTTGTATATATGTTTCAGAAAGTAGGATGATTTCTTTACATATAGTTGAAGTATACCGCAGAGACGGCTGCAAGTGCGGCTGTCTCTGTTCGTAAACGGGAATCCCCGATATGCACCGGGACGAATCCGCAGGAGAGGGCGAGTGCTGCTTCGTCTTTCGAGAAGTCACCTTCCGGACCGATGAGTATAGTAATGTCCCTGCCTTTGAATCCGGCAAGTACCTCCTTTATGCTCCTTCTCGGAATGTTCTCATCTTCAAAGCAGTATGCAATCATCTTCAGGCAATCTTCCTGGTTTTCATATGATTTTATGAACTCTTTTACGGATGTCGGCTCACTTACGGAAGGGATGGCTCCTTTGAGTGACTGTTTGGCCGCGCTAACGAGAATCTTATCGAGCCTCTGTGTCTTAAGTATCTTTCTTTCAGAGTGTTCACCGATGACTGGGCTTAATCTGTCAAGTCCGATTTCGCACGCTTTTTCAGCGAACCATTCGTATCTGTCATTGTTCTTTGTTGGACATACAGCCATATCAAGGATATACTGATGCCCTCCAAAGTTGCAGAAAGTGTCAACTATTTCAGCCTCTGCTTCCCTTGGATTGTCAGAAATGATTCTGCATTTATACATCGTTCCCTGACCGTCAATAACGTTTATAATGTCTCCGCTGCGATGTCTGAGCACTTTGATGCAATGTCCGGATTCGTCCTGGTTCAGGCGGCAGATTCCGCCACTGAAGTCTGTTGAGTAGAAAAGTTCCATCATTGTCCGTTTAAAATCACTGCCAAAGATAAGGACAATTTTCCTACCTTTGTAACGATGTCTGGAATTTGACACCTTGTTTTCCATTCTAATTGTTAGTGGTGGAGACTGTATTAAGACTAAAAGGGACTTAGATTTAGTTATAATGTATATAGGATTGATGTCTGATACGCACGGAGTTTTCGATGCTCCGTTCCGTGATTTTTTTGCTCCTGTCGACCAGATTTGGCACGCCGGGGATTTTGGCGGGGGACTTATACTTGCAGCTGTGATTGCCCAGTATAAACCTTTGGTTGGTGTAGCCGGCAATTGCGACAATTATAATTTGAGATATGATTACCCGATACATCGTTTCTTCGAGTGTGAGGGGATGAAAATATTGATGACGCATATTGGAGGTTATCCTGGAAAATATGACAGGAATGCCTTGGCGTTGATTGAACGCTACCAGCCGGATATTTTCATCTGCGGGCATTCACATATTTTGAAAGTCGTCAGGGATGAAAAACGCAATATGCTTGTAATAAATCCCGGGGCGGCAGGATTGCAGGGTTTCCATCTTGTCAGGACTGCTCTTCGGTTTCATATAGATGATGGTAAGATACACGATATGGAAGTGTTTGAGCTGGATAAGGAAAGAAAATCGGATTTTGGTGAATTTTAGATATTTTAGCGATTTAGATATTTTAGTGAATTTTAGATAGTTCTGAGGATATATGGCTAAGGTTAAGACGGTGTGGTTCTGCAAATCCTGCGGAAATGAGAGTCCTAAATGGATGGGACGGTGTCCGGCGTGCGGAGAGTGGAATACGATGGTGGAGGAGTCGGTTGCGACTGGCAAAAGGTCCGGTTCCCAGGCAGTTTCAGTGCCGGGATCTTCCCGCAAGCCGATGCATTTGTCGGAAATTGATTCGTCGCAGGAGTCGAGGATTTCCCTTGGAAATGCGGAAATGGACAGGATTCTCGGTGGGGGATTGGTTGAAGGCTCTTTGGTGCTTATTGGCGGTGAGCCAGGTATAGGTAAGTCGACCCTGTCGCTTCAGATTCCTTTGCATTGTCCTCATTTGAAGACTTTGTATGTTACTGGAGAGGAGAGTGCACGTCAGGTGAAGCTCAGGGCATCACGTATAGGAGGTGACGATTCCGATTGTCTTATCTACAGCGAGACATTGATGGAAAATATCCTTTCACAGGCGAGGGAAATAATGCCTGATATGATGGTCGTGGATTCAGTTCAGACAATGTTCTCCCAAAATGTCGAATCTTCACCTGGTTCAATTACACAGATTAAGGAAACCGCAGCCCAGCTTCTCCGATTTGCGAAGGAAACAGGTGTACCAGTGATTCTTATCGGTCATATCACTAAAGAGGGAAGTATTGCGGGTCCAAAGATTTTGGAACATATTGTTGATGTCGTCTTGCAGTTTGAGGGGGAAAACAGGGGTACATACCGCATTCTGCGAAGCATAAAGAACCGCTTTGGTTCGACTTCGGAACTTGCTGTATTCGAGATGACTGGAAAAGGGCTTCGTGAGGTAAGCAATCCGTCTGAGATGCTTATTCCGATGCACGAAGAGGGATTGAGCGGTGTTGCAGTCAGCGCAATGCTGGATGGTACGAGACCTTTTCTTATTGAAGTCCAGGCTTTAGTCAGTTCAGCAGCATACGGAACGCCGCAGCGTAGCGCAACCGGATTCGATGTACGCAGGCTGAATATGCTGTTGGCTGTCCTTGAAAAACGGGCAGGGTTCAAGCTTAGTGTAAAGGATGTATTTCTTAATATGGCAGGAGGCCTTAGGGTGAATGATCCGGCTTGTGATCTTGCTGTAATCTGCGCTGTCTTGTCTTCAAACTTTGATTTTGCCATTCCATCCGATATTTGCTTTGCTGGTGAAGTCGGCTTGAGTGGCGAAATACGTCCTGTTGCCCAGACAGACAGGCGTGTGACCGAAGCTGCCAGACTGGGCTTCAGGAAAATATATGTATCAAGTTACAGTTCTCTTGAAGGTAAACAGCCTGAAATAGAGGTTATTAAGGTTGCGGATGTGCCGTCGCTCTGCCGCTCGTTGTTCAAGGGTTAGTGACTGGCAGCTACTTTGGCAAGGAAACTATCTATTAGAGGCAATATTTTCCAGTTAGGAGTTGTACAGTTGTTGACCATCACCGATATTATAATGGAGTCCTCAATGCGTCCTGATGCCGGGATTATATAGCCGCTGTAGCATCTGACACCATTCATCGAGCCGCTTTTGAGTCTGATTCTGTCTTTGACTGAATCAGCGTATTTCCTCATATTGAAATACAGGCTGCCGTGTCCGCCCGGTTTAGGAAGTCCGTGCAAGAACTCCTCGAAATCCTCGGTGTGCATCATAGCCTGAAGAAATCTGCACAGAAAGTCAGGGGATACAAGATTGCCTCTGGAAAGTCCGCTCCCATCCTTGATATAGATTCCTCTCGACAAGTCGAGCCCGAGTTCTTTTCCGAGTACATCTTCAAGCGCATCAATGCTTTGCGGGTAGTCTGCACTGGCGTTTATATCTTTTCCCAGTTGTCTGAGCAATGTTTCGGCGAACACGTTGTTGCTGATATGATTAGTCTCGAAGATGATGCGTGAAAGTTCAGGAGAAAATGTTTCTGCTATAACAGTCAGAGGAGAAGAGGTGTGGGATTCCAGCCAATCATTCTTTAATTTGAAGTCTGCTGCTCCGCCATAGCAATCAATGCCTCTTTGCGCAAGAAAGTCTGCAAAGTATTTGGCACAGGTATATTCCGGAAATTTATTGCTGCAATCCACGCGTTTCTTACCTTTGTCAATGCCGAAAGTCCCTCTGATTTCAGCTACGGGGGCAATGTCGCTTGTAAACATATAAAGTTTGTCTCCGGTACCTTTTTCTCCTGTTGAGCATTTGTAGCGTATGTCCATCCATTGCGTTTGCGGGTAATATGGCCTGATAATGACAGGTTCTCCGACTAATTGTCCGGCAGAAACGGTAAAAGACATCATATTTTCATAAAACATAAGTCCGCAAGTTCCTGTTCCATAGTAAGTTCCCAAATCTTCCCAAAGCCAGCTCTGCTCTTCTGCCGGTCCGTCGAACCAGCGGCCGTCTCCGATGATTCTTCCTTCAATTTCTTTGATTCCGGTATTGGTCAAGGCTTTGTACCATTGGCTGAATGTCCTCTCGAGAGGGGATGCGATGGAGTCTTTCGAGCCGAGAGTCGGATCACCTCCACCTATGATGTAGAGATTGCCTTTGAGGATTCCATCGGAAATGATTCCGTCGTGCGCTATAGCTGTCTTGAATCTGTGTTCCGGACCGAAATGTTCCAGGGCTGCTCCAGTGGTTATGAGTTTCATATTTGATGCTGGAATAAGCATTTTTCCTGCATTGACAGAGGCTATGTCAGAGCCGTCAGCATTTCTTACGCAGATTCCGACCGATGCTTGGGAGAAAGCCGGATCTGCTGCCAGGATTTCCGCTTCTTTTCTGATTGTCCGGATAACGTCGGGAGATGAAATGCCTTGTGCGTAAGTACCATATGAAAGGCATAGACCGGCAGCAATGCTGTATAACAATATGAAAATGTGTCGTTTTGTCATTATGACTATCTGATTATTCTGATTATCAATAAATTTTTGCTAAAATAGTCAATTGAATCCGTTTTGCCAATCAAAAATCCAAAGTAAAATGTAACTTTGCATATATGATATTATTGAGTTGGAAAATCACTTTCACAAGAATTAACTAAACTATAGTTTATGGCTAAAAAAGTATTGGTGTCCGGTGGTGCCGGATATATCGGCAGTCACGTTACTGTCGAACTCATTCAGGCCGGTTATGAGGTTGTGGTTGCAGACAATATGTCGAACTGCGATATGACCTGTTTCGAGGGCGTAAAGAAAATTACAGGAAGGGAGGATATCCCTTTCTATCAGATTGACTGCTGCGACTATGAATCTGTCGACAAATTGTTCACAGACCATCATATAGATGCCGTGATTCATTTCGCCGCATATAAGGCGGTAGGGGAGTCGGTTGCCAAACCTATTATGTACTATAGAAACAATCTTGATTCGTTCTTGAATATACTTGAGGCTTCGCAGAAGCACGGCGGATGCAATGTCTTGTTCTCTTCATCGGCAACTGTATATGGCGAAGCGGAGAATCTTCCTGTTACAGAACAGACACCACGTCTTCCTGCAACATCGCCATACGGCAATACCAAGCAGATTTGCGAAGATATTCTCCGCGATGTGGTTTCCGCAACCGCTTCAGCTTCGGAAAACGGTGAAGGTCCGGTCAGAGGTATCGCACTCAGGTACTTCAATCCTATCGGAGCACATCCGTCTGCATTGATAGGAGAGCTTCCTCGCGGTGTTCCGAACAATCTTGTACCATTCATAACTCAGACAGCTATCGGAAAACGCGAGTGCCTGAGCATTTTCGGAAACGACTATGATACGGAAGACGGCACTTGCCTGAGAGACTATATCGATATTGTGGATTTGGCCAAAGCTCACGTTGCTGCTGTTTCCCGAATGGTTGATGGAAAAATGAAGGAATCTTATGAGATTTTCAATGTCGGTACCGGACGTCCTGTTTCCGTTTACGAACTTGTTACAGCTTTCGAGAAGGTAAACGACGTGAAATTGAACTATAAATTTGCTCCGAGAAGGCCAGGTGATGTGGTTGCAATCTGGGCAGATACTACACTTGCCAATGAAGAACTTGGCTGGAAGGCGGAAAGAACTGTAGAGGAAACCCTTGCTTCTGCCTGGGCGTGGGAGAAGCACCTTGCAGGAAAATAGTCAGAAAGGGTAACTGTGTTATGTTTTATGGGGTTGGCTTTATTATCGGCTGACCCCTTTTCTTCTTTTGATTGCCCGCTATTTTTATAGCCTTTTGCTTGATCTATGATTGTTTACTCTTTACTTATCTGTTCTTGGCTTGTTTGCTATATATTCGTTATTTTTCTATTTTATTTATCTGCCCTTCGCTGTTATTGAAGATGGGGCAGGAGCCATTGTTTGATTCGTATGTTTTACTTTTGTTTGCAATAGCTGGTGTTATTCTTCTGTTGTCAGTTCAGATTCGCTCTCTTCTATCTGACGGCGATACTGAGCCGGTGTTATTGCGAATAGTTTGAAGAAATTCTGATAATATGTGCTTCGGTTGGAATACCCGGCAGCTTCCGCGATAGCATCTATAGTCCACTCTTTGTGTTCTTTTATCAGTTTGACAGAATATTGTACTTTCAGTTTGTTGATATAATCTCCAGGTGTACCTCCTGCATATTTTTGAATCAGCATAACAACTCTTGTACGCGGAATGTGGCATTCGTCTGCGATGGCGTCTCTGTTGAAATTGCGCTTGAGGAACAATGAGTTTTCTACAATGGTTTTTTCCATACGTGCGAAATCTGCATAATCTTTACTATTGTCTGCTTGTTCCGCAAGAGGTTGGAATTTGTAGAACTGTTCCTTTTGGGCCATCAGTTCGTCTATCTGCTTGGCTGCTATCCTGTTACGCTGTAATGTGAAGTGGTACTGCCTTATCAGGATTAAAAGGCCGATCAATATAATCAATGCGACTCCAAAAGCCATAAGTATGAGTATTTGCTTGCGTTGCAGTTCGGCTTCAGATTTCACTAATGCCAATTCTTGTTCCTGCATTTTGAATGTTGTCGCGAGTTCAATTGCGCGGCTTCGCCTTTCCCGTAAGTTCAGACTGTCTTGCACTACAGCTGCTCTTTTCGACAGTTCGTATGCTTTTCCCGGTTTTCCGCTTCCGTAATATGCGGCAGCATTACAGGTAAGAAGGTCAAAGTAGTCAGAATTGATGGTATCAGCTTTCTGGAGTACTTCAAACAAAGGGGCAGTGAAGGATATGACATCCTTGTATTTACCTGATTCCAGAAGATAGTCTGTGATAAAAACTTTTCCATACAGAGTATTGCCGTAATCTGTTGACAGGAACATTTTGCAGGCTTCGGCTGCGTTACCCTTATGTCCTGCTCTCTCTTCAGCAGATGCAAGTTTTGCATAGGTATATGCCTTTTGCTGGTCAGTAAAGCCTGCCGGTGCCCCACCTTTTGCATCTATCTTTCTGATGACTTCGAGCCTGTTACGGCATTCCTGTGCAGCAGCAGGCAATTTTCCGTCATTTATCAGCTGTTCGGCCAGTTCTCCATATGCGGATGATACCCCTGCAAGAATTCTGATATTGTCCGATTCTTTGTAGTTGTCGATTATTTCCCTGATATATTTGTAGCCTTTGGTCTTGTCTCCTGATTTGAAGTATATGGTGGAAATGGATTGTAATATGTGTAATTCGGCAGGCTTGTTTCCCAACTCTCTTGCGAGTTTGATGGCCTCTTCTGTCATTGCTGCACTTTCATCGATTTTTCCGTAGAAGGATTCCGTATCAAGCAACATTGTCATTGCCTGCAGTTTTGCTTTTGGATAGAATGATATGGAGTCGTTTTCAATTACCTTTTTGATGTAGATTTCCTTTAAAGAAAATCTTCTCAGCTCATTATATGCCAATGCTCTCAACATATCAATTTTATGCTGTGGCATTGGAGGTGTTTTCTCTTTTTCTATTGTATCCAGCATTTCCAGGACTCTTGTCGGGTCTTTTACCAACGATTTTCTGATTTCTGCCTCGATTGTATTTTGTGCTGTCATATTCATATTTATTAACAGTCCCGCAATCGCTGCAAAAAAGGATAACAGTAGTTTGAGTCTCATATTCATTAAGTTCCGTATTCAATTTGCTGCGCAAAAATAATCAAATTACCCAATTCCGGCAAACGGTTATGATTCTTGTTGTGATATTGTTTTTGTTTCGTTTGCTATGTGCAGTATGGTCGGATGGCAGGTTGAGGCGGTTTTTGATTATATGGCGTAATTGCTTGAATATAAACGTTATGACAAATTTTATACACGGATAGAGACAAAAAAATCGGTTAATTTCGGGTTTTCATACATCCAATCAGACAAAGTTGCAGTTGAATTTGTTGCTGATTTTATATCCGTTCATCAACTTTGCACCAGACAAACGAATACATCCAGATGAGTCCTATGAACAGAAAATTGTCCAAAGATATGTTTCCGGATCCCATTATAAGGTGGATTACGATAGCTATATGTG
>Tibetan_p1__coassemble_116_pt1 | contig 54959 bp, 41 predicted proteins | sample Tibetan_p1__metabat2_high_PE_033 | metagenome-assembled genome bin Tibetan_p1
CTCTATGATGAGGGGATTGCGGACGAGGTCACCGGATTATTTACTGACAGTTATTCAAACTGGAGTGTCGATCACTGCCGGGGAAAGTATCTTGGGCTTCTGCAGGTCCTTGAAGGTAAGGGACACGAGGAATATGGTGAGTTTTATTTTTCATTGCCGTCTTTTCTGAGGGAATGCTATTGGAAAGTGTTGTTCCCTGAATTGAAGGAAGATTCTATGTTCGTTGATGAACTTCCGGGGGATAGGAAAGTGTTTAGTGCTGAAAATGAATTCTTTGCTTCTTTTCCTGCGATTAACGCATCCTTTTTCCAGGGCAAGGCGAATGTGAAAGACTATAAGATTACAACTGCTTCATCCTCTGCCATTCTTAAGGGAGAGTATGATAATGGGCTCATACCTAAGAAGTTCAAGGTGTCGGTCGGGCAGTATTTCCTCCCTGTCTTGTATAAATTCATCGGCAGGAAGAAGAATCTTGCACCGGAAGAATGTGTCAAAGGAGCATTCAAATACTTCGATGTGATATTTTCAAATACATTTCTGCCTGCAATGCTGCCTCATATAAAAGGATTCAAATCCAATGTGATGGTGGATTGCGACAGAATCTTATGGGGTAATTTGATTGTACAGGAGTTGGCTATAGGGAATGGCAAGTGGCTGGATATAGAGAAGTTCCGTGACTGTATGTTGATGAGCGGCGAGAGGGCGGGGGAATGCCCGTTGAAGATTACGACATTCTTCCGGATGCCTCTTCAGAACAAAGTCACAGGCAAGTACCTGTTTCCCGACACCCAGCGCGAGGATATCGATCTGGAGGTGATAAGGGCTATCGCTGTCGGGATGTATGGCTTGGGTATGGTTGAATTGGGTGTTGAGGCACAGGATAGGGAATATGTGTCCCCGTGTGAGAGGGTGACTCATATACGTCTGACAGATCTCGGGCGTTATGCGCTGGGTCTGACCGCCCGGTATGAGATGAAGCAGGGTGTCGGTAACAAGGTGCAGTTCAAGCTGGATTCCGACTATCTTATCATTTCTGTTTCTGATGAAAATTCCGCTTGTGTGTCTATAATTTCAGATATTGCAGTGAGCATCGGAGGCGGGCGGTACCGGGTTGACAGCAGCAGCTTCCTGAAGAATTGTAAGACGGAAGCGGATGTTGATGAAAAAATCAAATATTTCAAGCAGTTCATCTGTGCGGATCTGCCTGAAATATGGAAAAACTTTTTTGATGACCTGAAGCGGCGGAGCAAGCCGTTCATAGGAGAACCATCTTCATATATAATGATGAAGATAGAAGAGGGGAATGCTCATCTTGCGAAGATTCTTACTTCCGATGCTGAGATTCGCCCGCTGATTCTCTTGGTGGAAGGCTACAGGCTGCTTGTCAGGGAACAGGATTTTGATAAGTTCAAATCTCTGATGAAGTCATATGGCTATCTTGTCTGATTCTTTTTGCGGTTGGAATCAGTGAGAGAGGTCATAGCTGTCGGCAGGTGATGTGGCAGCCGTGTTGATGAAGCGGTGTCTCTGCCTCAGGTAAGTTCCTTTACGGGGTCAAGTCAAGCTTTAGATTTATGCGGATGGATAATAATTTAAAACAATTTGCAGAACTCTATAAGGCGGTGCTTTGGGAGGATGCAGCATATTTGCCGGGCAGTGTTCCGGATTGGGGAAAATTGTATATGATTGCCTGTCAGCAGTCTCTTGCCGGTGTGGTCGGAGATTATCTTGTCAGAAACAGTAGCAGATTTTCGGCAGCAGGTTTTCCGATACCGGAGAAACTTCTTGCAAGGATAAAGGCTGTTGTTTTCCAGATAATCAATGCCAATGCAAAACTCAACGGTGTGTTGGCAGAAGTCGTATCTGCTCTTCGTCAGGCAGGAGTGCAATCGGTATTGTTGAAAGGACAAGGTGTTGCTCTGAATTATCCGAATCCGATGTTACGGCAGTGCGGTGACATAGACCTTTATGTTGGGCAGGAAAACTACCTCAAGACGGCTGATGTTCTGAAGGATATGGCAGGCAGCATAGAGTTTGGAGGCGGTTCGGCAAAGCATTATCACATCACTGTCCGTGAGATATTGATAGAGGTGCACAGGACGTCGATGGTGTATTCAGGAAATAAGGAGAAAGACGCATTTTTTGCAGCTCTACAGTCCGAGGGACTTGCTCTGGAGAATGTCACTTCGTTCGAGGTGAACGGGACAGAAGTCCACACGCCGGATGACCAGTTCAATGCTGTCTATATCTTTAACCACTTGTTTCACCATTTTATGACAGGAGGAATAGGGTTGAGGCAGATTTCCGACTGGATGTATTTCATCCGCAGTCATCGTACCGATTCTGAGATGGTGCTGAGGTCTTTGGAGGGATTGAACGAGGTGCTGCCTTGGAAAGTGTTTGCGTCGCTTGCAGTCGATGTTTTCGGATTCCCTGCGGAGGAAATGCCGCTTTATTGCCCGGGTTATTCGGAGAAGGCTAAGACTGTCCTGAAGACTGTTTTCGACGAGGGCAATTTCGGAAAGAACAAATGGGCTGTCAGCCACCGTTCCAAATATTATCTGGTTGCCAAGACCCAGAGTTTTGTCAGGGCAATCGGGAGGTACTTTGTCCTGGTGACAGTATTCCCGTCAATCACAATGGATGCCGTGAAGGATTTTCTTGTAAGTGGATTTTCGGCTGTGTGGGATGATTTCAAGGCGAAACTGTCGTAACTCTGATATTCCGATACAAGTACTGTGACTGCTCTGTTGAGTGCAATTTACTATGATTCAATTGTTGATGAAGTAAGGGAAAAAAGGGTTTACAGTTTATTTTTTTCAAGAAGATTAATTTTTTTCGTATTTTTGCGGCCCTTAAAAAATCGTAATCAATTATCTTATAATGAAAAAAGTTTTAACCTTTTCCATTTTCCTTATTCTTGGACTTATTGTCTCACAGATTCTGCCTATGACTTTGGGCACCGCGACAGCCGGTACAGTCAAACATTTTACTGACACTCTTCTTTATGTATGTCTGGCGTTCATTATGATAAATGTAGGACGCGAGTTCGACATTGATAAAAGCAGGTGGAAGTCGTATGCCCAGGACTATTTCATAGCGATGGCTACTGCTGCTATGCCTTGGATTCTCATTGCTCTGTATTATATCTTCGTTCTGATGCCGTCAGAGTTGTGGGGAAGTTGGGATGCTTGGAAGGAGAATCTTCTGCTTAGCCGTTTTGCGGCACCTACTTCAGCCGGCATCCTTTTCACTATGCTTGCTGCTCTTAAGCTGAAATCAAGCTGGATGTATAAGAAAATCCAGGTTCTTGCAATCTTTGATGACCTTGATACAATCCTGTTGATGATTCCTCTCCAGATTCTTATGATGGGACTTAAGTGGCAGATGTTTGTTGTAGTCGCTATTGTTGCCATTCTTCTGATTTTCGGATGGAAGAAGATGGGTACTTATAACTTGAGGCAGGACTGGAAAGCCATAATTTTCTATTCCGCATTTGTATTTGGTATCACCCAACTGATTTATATCGGTTCCAAATATCTCTACGGCCCTCAGGAAAGTATTCATATCGAAGTGCTCCTTCCTGCCTTTATTCTTGGTATGGTGATGAAACACAAGCATATAGATTCCAAAGTGGAATACAATGTTTCTACAGCGGTTTCATTCTTCTTTATGTTCCTTGTTGGTGTGAGTATGCCGCAGTTCATCGGACTTGACCTCAATTCACAGGCAGAACAATGTTCTTCTCTTACTGGTTCGCAGCCTATGATGTCTTGGGGTATGATTGCCCTTCACGTTGTTGCGGTATCAACGCTTTCCAACATTGGAAAGCTTATGCCTCTATTCTTCTACCGTGACCGTAAATTCTCTGAGAGGCTTGCCCTTTCAATCGGTATGTTCACTCGTGGAGAGGTAGGTGCAGGTGTGATTTTCATTGCTCTCGGCTATCATCTTGGTGGTCCGGCACTGTTGATTTCTGTCTTGACTATCGTTCTTAACCTCATTCTTACAGGAGGTTTCGTAATGTGGGTTAAACACCTGGCGCTCAAAACATATACGACAGATCCGGAATAATTTTCCGAAGATAATATTATATAAAAGGCTCACTTCATTGCGGAGTGAGCCTTTTTATTATCATTGTTGTCAACATAATTTCCCGTTATGGATTCTGACTATGTTCGGCCATTGCAGGCGCAGTGAGTCTGTGTGTTTTGGGGAAATTTGTCTATAACTTGGATTTTTCCCGTGTTGACTTGTGTCGTTGGAAATGCAAGTTTACTTGTTCCATTTGTCAAGGAAAGAACGCACCTTTTCCGTATATTCCTTTGGATAGTCCTGGTATGAGCGTGCGTGTTCTGAACCTGGAGCAATCCAGTATTCTTTAGGCTCCGGTTTTGCCTTATAGAGAGGGTCGAGCATCTTGAATGGTACAAACTTGTCTGCATCACCGTGGATAAAGAGCATAGGCTTGGTGCATTTGGCCACAGACTGCAGCGGAGATGCCTCTTTGAAGTGCCATCCGAACTTGCTGTCGCAAAGGGAACTTGTAATATGCATAAGAGGAAAAGCCGGGAGAGAGAACATATCTTTCAATTGCATAGTGAATTCGTCCCATACGCTTGTATATCCGCAATCCTCGATGAAGGCGTTCACATAGTCCGGCAGTTCTTTTGCCGACACATTCATAGTTGTGGCAGCACCCATAGAAACTCCGTGTACAATCATCTTGGTCGGGAATTCATCATTGTGGAAAATGTTTTCAGCAATACCAATCCAGTTGATGACATCGTCTGCATCTTTCCATCCCATTTGTATATCCTCTCCATCGCTCAAGCCGTGTCCGTGAAGCTCAGGCAAGAGGACATTGTAGCCGAGGTCGCGGTTGTACATACGGCAGAAATAGAAATACTTTATGGCACTGTCTTTATATCCGTGGACAACGATTGCGGTTTTGCCTTCTGCTTTGTCGGATTTCATATAATAGGCGTGGTGCCTTTCTCCATCAGGAGTCACGACAAAAGTGTCTTTGAGATGTCCGTTTGCCTTAACGCTGTCAACCCAGGGTTTCATATCCGGAAATCTGCCGTAAAGAACAGAGTATGTGCTGTCTATGTCCCTTCTGTTAGAGTCCGGATCCAATGAAAAACCAAGCATATAGTGACTTGCAAAAATCAGAATTGCGCAGATTGCCACAAACAAACCGAGCAGTGCATAGAGTGTTATCTTTATTCCCTTTTTCATTATGATTTCAGTATTTTATTGTTGTAGGTTTTCAGTATTTTGTCTTAGTGTTTTGCTTTTTAGTATTTTGTTTCAGTGCCTTGCGTTTAGTGTCGTGTATTCAGTGTCTTGTTTTCAGATTGTTTCCTGAATCAGTCTTCTTTTCTCGAAATGTGCCAAGTATCTGAATCCGCACTCCTTGACCATTCCGGCATATTTCAGGAAATCGCGTCCGACATTAGCCGGGTCGTGCGAATCGGAGCCGAGACTGATTACCTCTCCTCCCAACTCTTTGTATCTGATTAGGATGTTCTTGTCGGCGACAGGTCTTCTCCCTTTGTAGTCCTGATAGCTTTTTGTATTGATTTCCAAAGCTTTGCCCTCTTCAGCCAGGTATTTGAGAATCGCATCGAATATGTCTGGGAAATCCCTGTAAAAGATACTTTCCTGTTCGTATGGAGCATATCTTGCCACATAGTCATAGTGTCCCATTACATCGAAGTCTTTCAACCAGGTCATCTCTTCATAGATTGTCTCAAGGTAGTGGCCGTAAGCAGTTTTCCAGTCTTTTCCAATGTAGTATCCTCCGTAGAACGGGTCAGTGTCGTCAATGTAGTGTACTGAAGCAGTCACCTGGTCGAATGAGTGTCCGGACAGGAAGTTTCTAATCTGCTCCCTGCAGGCCTTGTACATACCTATTTCCACTCCTGCAAGAACTTTGACGGATGGCACCAACAATCCTGCACTTGCGATTTCCTGTTGCTGTGCTTCTACATCGAAAACTTCCTCCTGGAGATTCTCATACTCTGCCTTCATTGCAGGAACGAAGAAGTCGCAGTGGTCAGTGAAGCATATTCCACCCAAGCCTTTTTCTGCAGCTTCTTTTGCAGCGGCAAGCACTGACGTCCTTTTTCCGTCGAAAGAGAACTGACTGTGATTGTGGTTGTCATAAAGTTTGCCAATCATCGCCATACAAACTACATTAATCATTCGAACTAAAACGACGCGAAATTAGCAAAAAAATTCATAATTTTGCATTTTATGCTCTTCGGCGGATAACTGCCGGGGATTAAAGGATAATATTATGATTACATTCGGTTACAACAACAAATTCAATGGCCCGGTCAGAGCACTGGTGGCAGTTGCCTTGGGTATAATAATGATCATAGCAGGAGATGAGGCTATGAATGCAGTAGTGAAGATTCTTGCCGTATTCGTGATGGCCTCAGGTGTGGTGTCTCTTGTTGTCGGATTCAGAAACAAAGCTAACGGTACATTGCCTTTGATGGCTACCAATGCCGTATTTGACATTCTCATAGGTGTCGTATTGTTTATGTTCGACGCGTTTTTCGCCAACCTTTTCATTTATCTGATAGGATTTATCCTTCTTGCCTTTGGTATATTCCAACTGATTGCATTGGGAAGTGCAAACAGGATTTTCGGAGTAGGCTGGTTCGCCTTCTTTCTTCCGGTTCTGGTGACTGCTGCCGGAGTTTTCCTGCTTTTCAATCCTGTTTTTGCCAAAGCGTGGATAAGTATACTTGCAGGGATAGCTTTGCTTGTCTATGGAGTTTCTGAACTTATATCTTCCTGGAAGATGAAGAAAGCTATAGATGAATATGAGATTCATCGTGCAGAAGATGCCCGTACAACAGTTGATGATTATGACGAGCAGGATGCGAAAGATGTTCATTATGAGAAAGTAGATTAGACTGATATTGTCGAAGCAGGAATGATTCCACAGGAAACGGTAAATAAAATACTTGATACAGCGCAGATAGTCGATGTCATAGGTGATTTCGTTACATTGAAGAGGCGTGGTGCTAATTATATAGCGTGCTGCCCGTTCCATAACGAAAAGACGCCTTCTTTTTCGGTGTCTCCATCCAAGGGAATCTATAAATGTTTCGGTTGCGGAAAGTCCGGCACGGCTGTCGGATTCATAATGGAGCACGAGAGCCTCTCATATGTCGAGGCTTTGAAGTATCTTGCGAAGAAATATCATATCGAAGTAGTTGAAAAGGAAGAGACTGCAGAAGATATTGCCAAGAGGGATCATAAAGAGAGTCTGCTGTTGGTTTCGGAGTTTGCCGGAAAGCATTTTCAGCAGAATCTTTCTACAGCTGAGGGACGTGCTGTCGGATACGCTTATTTCAGAAGTCGCGGACTTGAAGATGAGACAATAAAGAAATACGGACTCGGATGGTCGATGGCAGACAGGGCTGATTTGTCGTCCGCTGCCAGGACTGCCGGTTACAAGGAAGATTTTCTGATTGAGACTGGTCTTTCCATCCGGTATGATGACGGAAATCTCGTTGACAGGTTTTACGACAGAGCTATGTTCCCGATTCATTCTGTCAGCGGAAGAATCATAGCATTCGGAGGCAGGACACTCCGTACCGACAAGAAACTTGCGAAATATGTAAACTCGCCAGAGACAGAGATATATGTCAAGAGCCGTTCGCTCTATGGTATCTATTTTGCCAAAAATGAAATAGCACGAAAGGATAAGTGTATTCTCGTGGAGGGATATCTTGATGTCCTTTCTATGCACCAGCTTGGAATCACCAATACCGTTGCTTCAAGCGGAACTTCGCTGACTGTTGAGCAGATTCGTCTCATTCGGAAGTTTACGAATAACGTGACCATTATCTATGATGGTGACAGCGCGGGAATACACGCAGCATTGAGGGGTATAGGTCTCGTGTTGAAAGAAGGTATGAATGTAAAAATCGTACTTCTTCCTGACGGACAGGATCCTGATGATTTCGCCAAGTCGCATACCCTTGACCAGGTGAATGATTATATCGCGGAACACGAGCAGGATTTCATTGCGTTCAAGACCGATATGCTTTTGGGAGAGGCTGGTGACGATCCGCTCAAGAGGGCTAATCTGATAAACGATATAGCAGATACGATTGCTCTGATTCCGGATGCGATTGTGAGAAGTTCCTATATACGTTCATCCGCCCAGAAATTCGAGATTGAGGAACAGCTTCTTCTTACAAGAGTGTCTTCCACAAGAAATGCGGCACTTCTGGCAGAACAGAGGAGGCTTGAAAAAGAACGTGAAGCCGGGGGTAATATTCCTTCTGATACTCCTGTCGATGCTGCCCGAGATTTATCATCATCTTCTTTTGCTGCTTCTTCTGGAAATGCTTCTGGGGTTGCTTATAGCAATGCTTCTGGGGATGGCGGAAACGCAGAGGTTGTATCCGGCGGGTATAACGGCCGTATCAGATTGGAGCAGCCGGAGCTTGCACCTTGTGAGAAGGAACTGTTGGGATTCGTTCTGGAGCACGGTTGTGATTATCTTGATTTTGACAGGGATTCGAAATATTATGTCGAGGGCAGCAGTATTACTGTGGCTGAGTTCATTGATTCGAATCTTTACGAAGAAGATAAGGCGGAATTTGAAAATCTTTCATACCGGAAGGTTTATGAACTGTATTTCAAGTATTATGAAGAAGGACTGACACAGTCACAGATTCAGTCACGTCTGCTCAATAGTGAGGATAAGGAAGTGGTTGCTGTTGCAGAGGATATTCTGATAGAGAAATACCAGTTAACAGTCAGCAACTACGAAAAGTCTATGACATCTGCTTCTACAAAACTGGTGATGTTTGTGCCAAAGACTGTGCGGATATATCAGTGCAAGAGAATCGAACTTATAGTGAAGGAACTGAGTAAAAAACTGTTTGATACACAGGATTCCGACTCAAAGGATGAGCTGGTTATGCTTATTGACAAATATAACAAGATACGTACTTCATTCTACAAGGAATTGGGCCGGGTCTGATACTCTGACAATTGAATCTGATATTTTGACAATTGAAAATATAAAACATATAAGACAATGAACAACAAGGATTTCAAACGTACATTGGTGACTTGCGCGTTGCCATACGCAAACGGACCCGTACATATCGGGCATCTTGCAGGAGTTTATGTCCCTGCCGACATCTATGTGCGTTATCTCAGAATGAAGGGTGAGGATGTGCTTTACATCTGCGGTTCGGATGAGCACGGAGTACCTATTACAATCAAGGCCCGTAAAGAGGGCTGCACTCCACAGGACATAGTGGACAGGTATCACAATATAATCAAGAAGTCTTTCTCTGGACTTGGTATAAACTTCGACATTTATTCGAGAACTTCGTCGGAGACACACGCGAAGAACGCTTCGGATTTTTTCCGCAAGCTGTACGACGAAGGCAAGTTCGTTGAGAAAGTCAGCGAGCAGTACTACGATGAAGAAGCCGGTACTTTCCTCGCAGACCGTTATATCACAGGTACTTGCCCTCGTTGTGGTGCAGAAGGTGCTTACGGAGACCAGTGTGAGAAATGCGGTGCCACCCTCAGTCCTGACGAACTTATCAATCCGAAGTCTTCTCTCAGCGGAAGTCCGCTTGTGAAGAAGCAGACAAAGCACTGGTACCTTCCGTTGGACAAATACGAGCAGTGGCTTTCCGAGTGGATTCTCGATGGTCACAAGGAGTGGAGGAGTAATGTGTACGGACAGTGCAAGAGTTGGATTGACGGTGGGCTTCAGCCGAGAGCGGTGAGCCGTGACCTTGACTGGGGTGTACCTGTACCTGTCGAGGGAGCAGAAGGCAAAGTGCTTTATGTATGGTTCGATGCTCCTATCGGATATATTTCAAATACACAGGAACTTCTTCCTCAGTCTTGGACAAAATGGTGGAAATCAGAGGATACCAAGCTTGTACATTTTATCGGAAAAGACAATATCGTGTTCCACTGTATTGTTTTCCCTTCTATGCTGAAGGCAGAAGGTTCGTACATTCTTCCTGAAAATGTGCCGGCCAACGAGTTCCTGAATCTTGAAGGGGATAAGATTTCAACATCAAGGGGTTGGGCTGTATGGCTTAACGAGTATCTTGAGCAGTTCCCGGGTCAGGAGGATGTGTTGCGCTATGTGCTGACCGCCAACGCTCCGGAGACAAAGGATAACGATTTCTCCTGGAAGGATTTCCAGGCAAGGAACAATAGCGAGCTTGTAGCGATTTTCGGTAATTTCGTGAACAGGGCAGTTGTACTTACCCATAAATATTTCGGTGGCAGGGTGCCTGCTGATTTGAAACCGGAAGCGGTTGATGCAGAGACTATTGCACAAATTAGACCTTTGCGTGAAGCTATGGAAAAATATCTTGACGGCTACAAGTTCAGGGAGGCTTTGAAGGAAGCTATGAACATTGCGCGTCTTGGAAACAAGTATCTCACTGATACAGAGCCTTGGAAAGTCGCTAAGACTGATATGGACAGATGTGCTTCCATCCTCAATGTCTCTCTCCAGATTTGCGCTTCTTTGGCAATTGCTTTTGAGCCGTTCCTGCCTTTCTCTTGTGAGAAACTCCGTAACATCCTTAATGTAGGTGTCAATGCAGGGTTTGACCACAGAGCCGGTGAGGAGGGAGCAGCCGGTCCGAACATTTATCAGAATGGCGAAGGTGCTGCAATCCATACCCATCCGGCAGAAACTGTTTCAGATGGTATTTGTCTTTCGTGGGCACAGCTCGGTGAGAGCGTTCTCCTTCCGGAAGGCCATCAATTGAACGAGCCTGCGCTTCTGTTCAACAAGATTGAGGATGATGTCGTAAATGCGCAGATAGCCCGTCTTGAAGCGATTCGCGCTGCCAAGGAAGCCGAGGCTAAGGCAGCGGAAGCTCAGAAAGTCACTCCTCAGAAGGATGAATGTACTTTCGATGATTTCGAGAAGATGGACATACGTACGGCAACTGTACTTGAGGCGGAGCGCGTGCCAAAGACTGACAAACTTCTCAAGCTTACTATCGACACAGGAATTGACAAGAGAGTTATTGTTTCCGGCATAGCCGAGCAGTATTCTCCTGATGAGATGGTCGGAAAGCAGATTTGTATCCTTGCCAACCTTGCTCCACGCAAGATTCGCGGAATAGAGTCAAAGGGTATGATTCTTATGGCTCGCCAGAACGACGGCAAGATGCGTTTTATAACTCCTGCCGAGACTCTTGCCAACGGTGCAGAAATAGGTTAATCCAAACTTTTTGATATTATATTATGATTACTAAGGAATACTACAAGGATCTGACTAAGTGCAATACCTTTGGAATGAAGGTCAAGGCGAAGGCTTTTGTGGAATATGATTCGGTGGCCGATTTGGTTGAATTGGATCTGGAGGGACTGCCTCGGCCTATCCTTCACATCGGTGCGTGCAGCAATCTGCTTTTTACCGAAGATTTCAAGGGTACAGTGCTTCATTCGGCAATCAAGTTCATCGAGCCTTTGTCAGAAGAGGGAAGTGATGATTCGGTCAAAGTATCTGTGGGTTCCGGAGTAATCTTTGATGATTTCTGTGCCTGGGCAGCTTCAAACGGGCTGTGGGGCACAGAAAACCTTTCAAACATTCCGGGCGAGACCGGGGCTGCCGCTGTTCAGAATATCGGGGCCTATGGCGTTGAGGTAAAGGATATTATTGATACTGTTTATTGCTATGACCTTGAAGAAGAGGAATTTGTGCATTTCGATGTTCAGGAATGCGGCTATGGCTATCGTGATTCGGTGTTCAAGGGTCCAGGTTTCAAGGGACGGTATATAGTCACTCACGTTGTGTTCAGATTAAATAGAATGCCTGAGCCGAAATTGGACTACGGACATCTTGAAGATTCGGTGCGGAATTTTGCGAAAGGTGGTGAAATCTCGCCGCAGGTTGTGCGTGATGCGGTCATTTCCATAAGAAAAGAAAAACTTCCTGATCCGGCTGTGCTTGGAAGTGCGGGCAGTTTCTTCAAGAATCCTGTAGTTGACAAGGAGGTTTTCGAGAAGATTTGTGCCGTTGCCGTTTCCGAGTTCGGTCCGGAAACTCTTGTTCCTCACTATGTTGTGGGAGATTGCTATAAAGTCCCTGCAGCGTGGCTGATTGAAAAGTGCGGGTGGAAAGGAAAGCGCGCGGGTGGTGCAGCAGTATATGAAAAACAGCCTTTGGTAATTGTAAATTACACAGGTGATGCCTATCCTGAAGAGATTGTAGGACTTGAGAAGAGAATTGTTTCTTCTGTCGAAACCAAGTTCGGAATCCGTCTTTCGCCGGAAGTAGAGCATATTTAGAACGGCATATCTCTGATGATGTGTATCAATGACAAATCTGAATTATTAAGACAAGAAATATGGGATCGTTTGTAGTAGAAGGTGGACATAAACTTAGTGGCTCGATAAGACCGCAGGGAGCAAAGAATGAGGCTCTTGAAGTTATAAGTGCCGTGTTGCTGACTGATGAGGAAGTTACAATCTCCAATGTACCGGAAATCCTTGATGTAAAGAATCTTATTCTTTTGCTTGAGGGTATGGGTGTCAAGGTAACCAGGGAAGATAAAGGCGTTTATACTTTCAGGGCGGACAATATTGATACAGATTATATTGCGAGTGCTGATTTTGTGTCCAAATGTGCTCAGTTAAGAGGTTCGGTTATGGTAGTAGGACCTCTTTTGGCGAGGTTCGGCCAGGCATATTTCCCAAAGCCGGGAGGTGACAAAATCGGTCGCCGCAGGGTTGATACACATATTCTTGGTATGATGAATCTCGGTGCTGTCCAGGATTATGATGCAGACAAGAAGGCATTTTTCCTTCACGTCCCTCAAGGGAAACATCTGCAGGGATGTTATATGCTTCTTGACGAGGCTTCTGTGACAGGTACTGCGAATATTCTGATGACGGCAGTTTTGGCAGAAGGAGAAACGACCATATATAATGCTGCGTGTGAACCTTATGTCCAGCAATTGAGCAGAATGCTGGTTTCTATGGGTGCGGAAATTGACGGAATCGGCTCAAACTTGCTGAAGGTCAGAGGCGTCTCAAGGCTGCACGGGGCAAAGCATAGGATTCTGCCTGATATGATTGAAGTAGGGTCGTTTATAGGTATGGCCGCGCTGAACCGGAGCAGTATAACAATCAAAGACGTTTCATACGGAAATCTGGGTATAATTCCGGAAGCATTCCGCCGTCTTGGTGTCCAGCTTGAGCAGAGGGGGGATGATATATTTGTTCCGGAGCAGGAGAGTTATGTCATTGAGTCTTTTCTTGACGGTTCCATTATGACATTGGCTGATGCTCCTTGGCCAGGACTCACTCCTGACCTTCTGAGCGTTATGCTCGTGGTTGCAACCCAGTGCCGCGGCAGTGTGCTTATCCATCAGAAAATGTTCGAAAGCAGGCTTTTCTTTGTTGACAAACTTATTGATATGGGTGCACAGATTATTTTGTGCGACCCTCACAGGGCTGTTGTAATCGGACACGATCACAATTACACTCTTCGTGCTGGCAATATGGCATCTCCTGATATACGTGCCGGTATTGCTCTGCTTATTGCAGCTATGTCTGCAAGAGGTACCAGCATTATCAGCAATATTGACCAGATTGACCGTGGTTACGAGGATATTGATTTGAGGCTCAATGCACTTGGTGCCCGAATTACGCGTCAGTAGGGCGAACCCCTGTCAATAATATCGTGTGCAGTAAGTAGTGGTAGTCTGATTCAGATGCCATTGCGGTGAATCAGTCGGCAGCGAGTATATTGATTGCTTCGTCTATGCTTAAAGACTCAGACGCGCGGAATATACCGCTGCGTGTACGCCTGAGTGAGTCCAGGTGAGCACCACTGTCCAACGCTTCTCCAAGGTCTCTGGCGAAGGCTCTTACGTATGTGCCCTTGCTGCACGCCATCCGTATGACAGCCCGGGGCAGCCCGAGTGAGGAATTGTCAGTGACATTGATTCTTGATGATGCGTTGGTGTAGCTTCCGCCACCTGCTCCGTTGTCGGATGTGCTGCCATCTCCACTGCCGTTTGTGCTGCCATCTCCGCTGCAGCCTCCATTCCCGGTTCGGTCGGGGTCTTCGTTTCCGTAAGCAGTTCGGCTACCAATCTTGTCAGCCGTTCTGCAGGCGGATGGCTCGAATGAAAGGAGTTCCAGTTCGGAGATGTTGATTCTTGCTGTTCTAATCAGTTCAGCTGCCGCCTCGTCTATTGATCCGCCTTCCTTGTAGAGTTTGCGTGCCAGTTCGTATGCCCGGACTCCGTCTACTGATTTTGCCGAGAACAGCGGTGCAATCTGGTCTTGTTCTCCGATGAATCCGGGGAGAGCGGCCTCTATTGATTCGCGCGATACTTTCTCGTGCGGAAAGAAGCGGTCAATTTCCTTTTCCAAATCGTACGAAGGAGTTGTTGCTCCGAAAGTGATACCGGCTTCGTATTCCTTGTCGTGGCTTTGAAGTGTCTCTGCCATTTTGGTTGCTTTGCCGATACACACCAACAGAACTCCTGTAGCCAGGGGATCCAATGTGCCTGCGTGTCCGACTTTGAGGTTTTTCTTGCCGAAATGCCTGATGGCTGTGAACTTGATTTTCCTTATGACATCAGCCGAGGTCCATCTGTATGGCTTGTCAATAGGGATGACTATTCCTTCCGGGTAGTCTTCGATGTTGTGTGACAGCAGCCTGTCGTACTGTCTGTTCAGAATGAGGAAATCCACTGTCTGTATTGTTGAAGAGGTTTATAAAAAACAGATGCCCGAACGGAGTCGGGCAGGACTGTTATGAGTTTGTTGATACGGACTATTTGCAAGGTACCTTGTCGATTCGGTTCTGATGTCTTCCGCCTTCAAACTCTGTTGTAAGCCAAGCATCAGTTATCGCTTTTACTTCCTCGAAAGGTATGAAGCGTGCAGGCATTACGAGTACGTTTGCATTGTTGTGCTGTTTTACCAGTTTTCCAATCTCTGTGCTCCAGGCAAGTCCGGCGCGTATGCCCTGGTGTTTGTTGAGAGTCAGAGCCATACCGTTGCCGGTACCGCACATTGCGATTCCGCAGTCTACGTCGCCGTTCTCAACGGCAAGTGCAAGCGGATGGGCAACGTCAGGGTAGTCCATACTCTTTGTTGAGTCTGTACCGAAATCCTTTACTTCGAATCCTTTGTCATTGAGGACTTTAATCAGCGCAGTCTTGTAGTCGAATCCTGCGTGGTCACTGCATATACCTATAGTCATAGTGTAAAAATTTTATGTAAGTCAACAGCCAAGTGTTTCCTTGATGAATCCAATGCGTTTTGCGAACTCTTCTTTGCCTATCAATGTTACTATGTCAGCAATACCAAGACCGCTTGATGCTCCTACAAGTGCAAGCCTGAGGCAGTTCATTACTTTGCCCATAGGCCACTCGTTGCCTCTGATGAATTCTTCAAGAGGGTGTTCGAGATTTTCCTTTGTAAATTCTCCTTCGAAAGCGAGGATGAAATCAGCAACTTTCAAGGCAAGGGTGTAGTTTTCTTCCTTCCAGAATTTTGCCGCATCTTTCTCTGCAAAAGAAGTCGGACTTACGAAAAGGTAGGAAGCGATGTCCCAGAAGTCAGCTACGAACGACGCTCTCTCCTTGATAAGTTCCACGATTCTCAGAACATAGTCACGTGTGAAGATATGGTTCTGGAAATCAGCTCCCTGCACGGTCAGTTGTGCACCTGCAGTTGCTGCGCATTTGCCGCATTCCCTGATTTGCATACCTTTTTCCTCAAGAATCGGAATGTAGAGGTCTGTAAGTTCTTCTGCGGATTTGGTCCTGAGATATTCCTTATTGTACCATTTCGCTTTGTCAGGATTGAATCTTGCTCCTGATTTGATTACTCTTTCGAGTGAGAATGCCTCGATGAGTTCCGGCATTGTGAACAATTCCCTGTCATCACCAGGATTCCATCCAAGCATTGCGAGAAGATTCACGAAAGCTTCCGGGAAGTATCCGTCTTCACGGTAACCTCTTGATACCTCACCCTCGGCATTTGTCCATTTAAGAGGGAATACAGGGAAACCGAGGCGGTCTCCGTCGCGTTTGCTGAGCTTGCCTTTGCCGTCAGGTTTGAGCAGAAGAGACAAGTGTGCAAAACGTGGCATAGTATCCTGCCATCCGAATGCTTCATAAAGCAGGTAGTGTAGCGGAAGCGAAGGAAGCCATTCCTCGCCTCTGATTACCTCGGTAATCTCCATCAGATGGTCATCTACTATGTTGGCCAGATGGTAGGTAGGAAGCTCATCGGCTCTCTTCCACAATACTTTGTCATCAAGGGTGTCTGTGTGTACTTCCACATTACCTCTGATAAGGTCATCCATCTTCACGACTCTGTCTACCGGCATCTTGAAACGTATAGTCCAGTCGGTATGAGTTTCCAGCAGTGCCTTCCATTCTGCCTCAGGCATAGAAAGCGAGTTGCGGAGTTCCATTCTGGTGGTGTGGTTGTAGATGAATGTTTTGCCCTGACCTTCCATTTCCGCTCTTTTGGCAGACAATTCCTCGGAAGTGTCGAAAGCATAGTAGGCGAATCCTTTCTCGACAAGTTCTTCAGCATATTTCCTGTAGATTCCTCTTCGCTGGCTTTGCCTGTATGGAGCGTGCGGATGACGCTCGGAAGGAGTTTCAACTACATTTCCCTCAGTATCGACACCTTCGTCCGGGATGATACCGCACCAGTTCAGTGCATCGATAATATATTTTTCGGCTCCAGGTACGAACCTTTGCGAGTCTGTATCTTCAATTCTTATGATGAAATCACCACCTTTCTGCTTTGCATAAAGGTAGTTATAAAGCGCAGTCCTCACACCTCCCATATGAAGAGGGCCTGTTGGTGACGGCGCAAATCTTACTCTTGTCTTTCTTGTCATATCTTATTTTTCGATTCTTCGAATTATCTCTATAACTGATTCTTGTTCCAAATCTGCAAAATTAATAAAAAAAGGGGATATAGTGGCCTTGAATACACCAAAAACGGTCGCCCGTCAGCTTACTCTTCCCTTTGTATCTGCCCGACTGCCTTGCGGCGGATTGCAGCAGTGTTTTCAAGATCGCTCTTGTTCTGTCCCTCAGACACGAGAAGGGCAGGTTTCACTCCGTCTGCAAACAGGTTTTTCTTTCTTATTGCTGCGTTGTTGTATCCTATCTTCTCGCTTTTTACTTCAGGAAGCTCTATGCCTTCTTCCGATGTTGCACTTTTCTCATACTTGAATTCATCGTCGATTATGATGATGTTGCCGAGATTTGCACTTGTAATCTGGTCCAGCATACCCATCTTGAACCCTGTTGCTATGGCAGTGATGCTCACTTTATCTCCAAATTCGTCATCATCCTCGAACACTATACCTGTCTTGAAGTTGTTTGCATTTCCGGTATAGTCTTTTATCAGGTCGTTGATTGTTTCGAGTTGTGTCATCGTAACACCTTGTTCATTGCGTCCTACTGTGATGTTTATCAGTACGTATTTGGCAGTCTTCAAGTCGAAATCGTTCAGGAGAGGGGATTCAAATGCATTCTTTACAGCATCTTCCAGGCGGTTTTCACCACTTCCTGTTCCACATCCCATCAAGGCCATACCGCTGTTTTTCATCATTGTGCGTACATCGTTGAAATCCACATTTATATGACCTTTCTTTTTGATGATTTCAGTGATGCCCCTGACAGCTGTGGCGAGAACTTCATCTGCTTTCGGGAATGCGTCTTGAATCAGCAGGTCGCCATAGAAGTCATAAAGCTTTTCGTTGTTGATGATAAGCAGACTGTCGACATTCTTCTCCAATTCGTTTACTCCGTCTACTGCCCTTGAAGCAGATTCGCATCCTTCGCTCTTGAATGGAAGAGTCACTACTCCTACTGTAAGAATCCCTTTCTTCTTGGCCATAGAGGCGATGACTGGAGCTGCACCTGTGCCTGTTCCTCCGCCCATACCAGCCGTGATGAACAGCATTTCAGTTCCATCCAATACTTTCTGGGCAATTTCATCCTGTGAGTTGAGAGCGGCATTTCGTCCTTTGGTCGTATCACGTCCTGCGCCGAGTCCTTCTCCAAGCTGTATCTTGATAGGAACCCCGCAGCTCTCAAGTGCCTGTGCATCAGTATTGCAGACTATGAATGTGCATCCCTCGATTTTCTGCCTGTACATATAATCGACAGCATTGCATCCGCCACCTCCAACACCTACAACCTTGATGATTGATTTTTCCGGTACCCAGTCAGCCGGCGTGATGTCTATGTTTTCTATAGTGTCAGTAAATTCCATTTTGTGCTCCTCCTATGCTCTATGTATGCTCTATGCTTCTGATGATTCATCGTTAGCTGTTTCGTAGAGATTGAACAAAGTGTTCATAATTTTTTTAGTCCACTTGATTTTAGGCTCTTTATTGGTATCCGGTTTTTTCTCCTTCTTCTTTTCAGTCTTCTCTACTGTATCGAATTCAATAAGAGTGTCATTTTCGGTGTTCTGATGCTCATTTGTCTGCTGCTCGTTGTTCTGCTGTTTATTTGTCTGATGAGCCGCGACATCTTCCGAAGCCTCGGGAATGTCCTGCTGTCCTGATATTATCGTGTGATAACCTGGCTCGACACCTTCTTCATCGTTGCCTATTGCGCAGTTGATGTTGATATCGTCTGTACCCTTAAGAATCAATCCTATGGATGTTGCAGCAGAAGTGTCTGCAATACCGTCGCATCCTTGTGACGAGAATAATCCCTTAGGGTAACCTGTCCTGACTTTGTATCCCGAAATGTCGTATATGAAGTTAGAGAGGTTGGCTGTCTGTGCTGTTCCTCCGGTTATAACTATACCGCTTCGGAGCATATCTGCAAATCCGCTTTGCTCGATTTCATACAGGATTGCCATTATGATTTCCTCTATCCTTGCAGTAATGATTTCCGAAAGGTATTTTACAGGAAGCTGTTTGTCCGGATCAGCGGAATTGCTCCTGATGTGTATGATTTTCTCACTTAGGTTCTGGAGTTTTTCCGGCATACAGGCTCCAAATGCTCTTTTTATGTTTTCTGCCAAGGAATCTGTTATCTGGCATTCACTTTTGATGTCATTTGTTATGTTCTGTCCTCCGAATGGTATTGACGCATAGTGGCGCATTATGTTTCCGTGATAAATGGTCACGGATGTGCTTCCGCCTCCGAAGTCAATCAACGCAACACCGTTTTCCATTTCGGAATTGGTGAGAATAGCCTTTGCCGTGGAGTCTGCCGTGAAATATTTGCGTATAGCAGGAATGCCGACCTTATTCATCACGTGGTCAATCTTGTTGAGTGCTCTTTTGTTGCCGATGAATATCTTGAAGTTTCCCTCTACAACGTCTCCTGTCATTCCTATTATGTCTTCCTCGATAATCTGGAAGTTTTCCCCGTCGGAAAATGACTGGGCTACAGCACCATACACAGCTTCTTTCTGCTCATCCTGAAGAGGATAGTCGCCTTCTGCGAACCTTTTGAGTGATTCGATGTCTTCCTGTGTGATGTCTGTATCTTCACCCCTGTTTTCTATCTTGGCGGTGTTGCTTTGCTGCATTATCGGATATTTCGGCATACCGACAACAGCGGAAGTAATCTTGATACCGAGTTCTTCTTCTGCCATTGCAATCGAACGGGAGACTACTTCGGTTACGTACTTCTCATTCAGGACGCAGCTGTATCTTATACCTACAGACGGCATCTCCTTATAGTAGATAATTTGCACATCCTCCCCGTTAACCTTCGCTACGGTCAATGCGATTTTCGAGGTACCGAGGTCGATGGCTACGATATGTCTTTCAGAGATGTTCATAGTATCTTGTGTTTTATGTTTATCCAGTTTGTTTATTTGTCAATATGAATCTTTTGAAATACCGGTATTATACCTTTCCGTTACCGGCGGCAGACTATCTGACCGTCATATTTCAAATCCACATATCTGTAGTATCCGTCGTTTTTGTACGGAAGTATATGTGTATAGTATTTTTCCATTTTGCGGAACTTCTTTTCTATTTCATCCGGCTGTCCGAATAGAAATCTCTCCTTTCCCTCTCTTGGTATCAGAATCATATCTCCGTTCTGTTCTATATGAATCTGGACAATCTTGTTTTTCCACAACTTGTCGTTTTCCATAAAATTGACCACAGACAGGACCTGTTCGAACCACTCCCTTTCTGCAGGGTCAGATATGACACCTTTGTGTCCGCTGTTGGCTTTAAGAGGTATATTTCCGTCAATAATCTGTACGTGTGAAGAATAGCTTCTTTGCAGTGGGAATATGCAGCCCTCTTCATCAGCGTAGAATCCTCCGTCCTTTTTCTGGAATCTGACGATTGGTCTGCGTTGTGTCACTCTCACATTCAGTATTCCGTCCTTTGTTACGAATGCCTGGCTTTTGTACACTGCGCTCCTGGAGTCCACTATTTTCTCGATTCTGTCGAGTTTCAGACTATCAAGCATCTTCCCTTTAACTTCGCCGTAGCTTTTGGAAATATACAGTTTTACATCGGCTTGTGTAACGAAACAATTTTTCGAACTGTCGGTAATCTCCACATTGATATCTTTGCATCTTACTGGTTTGCGGAGTTTCTGGCCGGCAATATATGCAGCAATGATGCACCCTGTGAGTAGAGTGCACGCAATGCCGTTGAAAATATGTTTCAGAGTTTTACTCATTTGCCTTCAGTCTCTTTTCAAGCATTTCCGTTATAGGTTCTGTGAATCGGTCTATGTTTCCGGCTCCGAATGTTATAAGGGTATCTATCGGCTCGTTCTCCAGATACTGCATAAGTTCTTCTCTGTCCAACAGGACTTTTTCAGGAGAATTTACATTCTTGAATATGATTTCGGAACTTACTCCCGGTATGGGTTCCTCACGTGCCGGATATATGTCCAGCAGTATTAGCTTGTCCACATTGCTGAGGGCTGCGGCAAACTCATCGGCGAAGTCCCTTGTTCTTGTGAAAAGGTGCGGCTGGAATACTGCTGTGAGTTTCCTCCCCGGGAATATATCTCTCATAGCACTTATCGCTGCTGCGATTTCCTTAGGATGGTGTGCATAATCATCTATATATGAAATCTCAGGCGTGTTGAGGTGTATGTCGAAACGCCTTTTCACTCCTTGATAACAGGCAAGTGCAGCTTTTACTTTTTGCGGGTCAAGTCCATATTCCAGAGCAATCGCAGCAGCAGCGACTGCATTCTCGACGTTTACCCATCCTGGTATTCCTACTGTGCAGTCTTTCAGCACGTTCCCTTTCCAATAAAGATCGAATGTAAAGTATCCGCATTCGTCCTTTTTTATGGATTCCGCGTGGAAATCCGCTTTCGGATTGTCATAGGAGTAGGTGTATACTGCAGCTTTTGTATCTTCGGCACCTATTTCAAGACCGTATTTTTTTATCAATGTCCCTTTGACCTGTGATGCAAAAGCCTTGAATGCTTCTACAATATGTTTCCTGTCACCGTATATGTCCAGATGATCGGCATCCATTGATGTTATGACAGCTGTTTGGGGAAATAGCTGGAGGAATGAGCGGTCAAACTCGTCTGCTTCGGCTACAATTACAGGATTGTCGCTTGTCAGAAGGTTTGTATTGTAGTTTTTTGATATTCCTCCAAGAAATGCCGAACAACCTTCGCCGCTATGTTCGAAAATATGAGCAAGCAATGTACTTGTAGTTGTCTTCCCGTGTGTTCCGGCTACAGCAAGACACGTCTGGCCTTTTGAAATCTCACCGAGCATCTTTGAACGCTTGATTGTCCTGTAGCCTTGTGTTTCTGCATAGACAAGTTCTCCCATATCCGCCGGTATTGCAGGAGTATAGACTACGAGTGTCTCTTCCGTATTGGCCGGAATGAAGTCTTTGTTGTCTTCGTAGTGTATTTTGATTCCTTCGGATTCCAGTGCGGCAGTCAGGGGTGACGGAGTTTTGTCATACCCCGAAACGCGGTATCCTTTTACATTATAATACCTTGCGATGGCACTCATTCCGATTCCACCGATTCCTATGAAATATATGTCATTATATTTTCCCATATCATTCTTTGTCTTTATAGTACTAACGCTGTCCTACTATTTGGTATATTTCTTCCACAATGCTCATAGCTGCATCCGGAAGTGCCAAAGATGCGATGTTTTTCTCCATTTCAGAAATCTTGTCTGGTTCGGACAGTAGTTCGCAAGCTGTTTTCATCAATATGTCGCAGGCTTCGGAATCTTTTACAAGGATTGCTGCATTCTTGTTGACAAGTGCCATAGCATTGTGTGTCTGATGGTCTTCTGCAACATTCGGCGAAGGTACGAAAATCGTGGCTTTTCTCGCTGCACACAGTTCGGAAACCGAGCTTGCCCCTGAACGGGATATTACTACATCTGCTGCTGCATATGCCAGATCCATCCTCTTTATAAAGTCGAAGTGCTGTATTCCGGCTCTTCCATACTTCATCATAAAGTTATCTACAGATGCCTTGTAATATTTTCCGCATTGCCAGATTATTTCCGCATTCTCTCCTCCCGGACAGCCATCTTCAATCCATTTTTTCATAGCATTGTTCAGCGTCCCGCTACCGAGACTGCCGCCGACGATGAAAATGTGTTTTTTCTGAGGGTCGAGGTTGTAGAACTCGAATGCCTCCTTGCGGGTCTGTGCTGTTGCAGGTGTAATTTCCTTCCTTATGGGATTACCTGTCATCACAATCTTTTCTGCAGGGAAGAAACGGTCCATTCCCTCGTAGGCTACGCATATTTTTTGGGCTTTTTTGCCAAGTATTTTGTTTGTAAGACCTGCATATCCATTCTGTTCCTGTATAAGAGTCGGAATGTTGAGGCTTTCCGCTGCCCACAACAATGGTGCGCTGGCATATCCTCCGACACCTATTGCAATGTCAGGCTTGAATTCTTTCAGGATTTTCCTGGCCATTCTTATGCTCTTTATCAGCTTGAATGGAAGAGTAAGGTTTGATAATGTCAGTTTTCTCTGGAGCCCGTTTACTGGGAGTCCGATGATTTCGAAACCAGCCGCAGGAACTTTCTCCATTTCCATCCTGCCTTGTGCTCCTACAAACAGAATCTCGCTATCAGGATTGGTCTCTTTGAGCTTGCTTCCGATGGACAGGGCAGGGAAGATGTGTCCTCCCGTACCACCTCCGCTTATAATAGCTCTTACAGGTTTATATTGCTTATCCGTCATATTCTTTTCCCTCAAGATATAGTCAGTTATATATTGTCTTCAAGTGAATTGTTACTGTCGCTGTCAATCTGGTCGAGTATATCCATACTCGCCTGGATGTCGTCCACTTCCTGATCCCTCTCGTAGAGCGGTTTTGCTTCCGCTTCTGCCTGCATCATTTGTGCCTTTGTCAGTTTGCTGATGGACAGAATCACTCCGAATGCTATACAGAACATTATAAATGCAAATGAACCGTGGCTGACAAGGGGGAGTGTCTGTCCTGTCATAGGACCCATATCGACGTTGACACACATATGCATAAATGCTTGTCCGGTTATCAGTAAAGTGAGTCCTCCAACTGCTATTTTTGTAAATTCCTTCTTACACATCCTTGCTATCTGCGAACCTCTTGCCAGGAGGCTGACATACAGGATTATTACAAGTATTCCACCGAATAAGCCATATTCTTCGATAATGAAACTGAACATATAGTCTCCGTATATGTTGGTGACTATGTATTTCTGAGTACTGTTGCCGCTTCCTTTTCCGAATGCTTTCCCTTCGTGGACTGCTATCTTGGCACCATAGGGCTGGAGAATTGCATCCCTTTCCTTGTAGAAGTCAGGAGACCCTATTTTTGTTTGCGACAGTTTCGCTGTATCGTAGTCGGCGTTTACTCGGTTTATCATTGTCGGGATTCGGTTGAAAATGCTCAGGGCCTTTCCGTCACTTATCGTATATATGCCATAACCGGCTCCAAGCATAGCAAGTGCGATGACCAACCCTATTCCGACCTCCTTCAGAGGTATACCGCCAATCATCAGGGTTGCCATAAGTATGGAACCGATGAACAGACCGCTCGAGCCGCTTCCCATCAGCACCATCAGGCTGATGATTCCTGCCGGGATATACATATAGGCCATACGCTTCCAGAAAGGTTTTCCCATAAATGAGAAATGTTTGGTCCTGGCCAGCGCGTTTGCCAACTTGAATTTTGCAGATGGATTACCCGATGCAATCATTTCCTGGTCTTTCTTGTAAGAGTGGCAGGCCCACGCAAGGTACATCACCATAGCGACTTTAGCGAATTCGAATACGTGAATCTGGAATCCCAGGAAGCTCAGAGTTCTCCAGGCTTCGTTGATTTTCTGAGCTTTGATGATGCCGAGATTCATATGGCAACACAGTATCAGCAGGAGCAGGAAAGAACTTATGAATCCTAATTGGGAGAAGTTCATAAAGAGCTTTATTGTATTGATTTTCAGTGCGTCCAACTTGTATATCCCCCAGATGGATGCAAGGCCGATAATCACGATTATCAGATGCTCCCCGATTATGTCCAGTCTGCTTTTGCCTCCGTCGTCCAGCAGTGGAGTGGAGGAAAATATGGCAACAACGGAAATCAAGATGAGCATAAGGACAACAATCCATACAACTTTGTCGCCCTCGATGTTATCTATAAAATTCCACCATTTGTTGAATCTGTCCGTCTTTTCCGTAGTCTTCTCCATTGCCGGTATAAAATATTATATAAAATTTTAAAGGTTTCTCACAGCTTCTTTGAATTGTCTTCCTCTGTCTTCGTAGCTTTTGAACAAATCGAAGCTTGCACAGCAAGGCGACAGTAGCACTACGTCTCCGGCAACAGCCAGTTCACTTGCAGTCTTGACAGCTTCTTCTGCCGATTTTACATCTTTTATAATCGGAATTATGCTGCCGAAACTTTCGTGGAATTTTGTGTTGTCTACTCCGAGACATATCATTGCTTTCACTTTTTCTTTGGCAAGCGGGAGCAGGCTTGAATAGTCGTTACCTTTATCTTTGCCGCCTACTATCCATACAACTGGCCTTGTCTGGCATTCGAGTGCGTACCAAGCAGCATCTACATTTGTAGCCTTTGAGTCGTTGATGTATAGTACATCCTTGATACTCAATACTTTTTCCAGACGATGTTCTACAGCCTGGAAACTTGAAAGACCACCGCGTAGTGTGTCGTTGTCTATATCCATCACTTTCGCTGCAATTGCTGCTGCCATAGAGTTGTAGACATTGTGTTTTCCGCCCAGAGCCAATTCCTGAAGGTATACGCCGCACTCCTCTTCACCATACTTTACTACGATTTTGCCATCCTTCAGGCAGGCTCCTTGTTCTACTTCCTCTTTCTGGCTGAACGGCAGTTTCTTTGCCTGAAGCACAATCTTGTTCAGATGGTTGATAGTGATTTCATCGTCGGAGCAGAAAATGAAACAGTCATCAGATGACATATTCCTTGTTATGCGGAACTTCGCTTTGACGTAGTTCTCCATTTTGTAGTCGTATCTGTCCAGATGATCCGGTGTTATGTTCGTGATGATAGCAATGTCTGCTTTGAAGTCATATACGTTGTCAAGCTGGAAACTGCTTAGCTCCAGAACATATATGTCGTGAGATTCGGTCGCTACCTGCAGTGCATAACTTTTGCCGATGTTGCCGCCAAGACCGACATTCAGTCCGGCCTGCTGCAGTAGATAGTATATCAGTGAGGTTGTTGTTGTTTTGCCGTTGCTGCCTGTGATACAAATTTTCTTGGCAGTGTCATAACGTCCTGCAAATTCGATTTCCGATATTACGGCAATGCCTTTTTCCTCTATTTTTCTTATCATTGGGGCTGTCGATGGTATACCGGGACTTTTGATAACTTCGTCAGCATTCAGAATCAACTCCTCTGTATGGGCTCCCTGCTCAAATGGAATATCCCATTTGACGAGCATTTCCTTATATTTCTCCTGTATTTCCCCCATATCAGAGAGAAACACATCAAACCCTTTTACTTTTGCGAGGACAGCAGATCCGACTCCGCTTTCTCCTCCTCCTAAAACGACAATTCTTTTCATCGTAAGTATATATCCGTTAAATCTGTTGATTTCAATCAACTATTCTGTTACGATAGGTACTTTGCCTATCTTTATCTTATTTTCAGCATCGCTATTGTTGCAACAGCCAGAATCATTGCGATAATCCAGAATCTTGTGACAATCTTGGCTTCTGGTATGGCTTTCAATGGCTTCTGTATGCAGGCCGGTATACCTTCTTTCTGGAAGTGGTGGTGGAGGGGAGCCATCTTGAATATCCTTCGTCCTTCACCATATTTCTTCTTTGTGTATTTGAACCAGAATGTCTGCATCATTACAGATACGCTTTCAACAAGGAATATTCCGCAGAGAATCGGCAGTAGCAATTCCTTTCTTATCAGTATTGCACAAACACCGATAATTCCACCGATCATAAGGCTTCCGGTATCTCCCATAAATACTTGTGCAGGGAATGAATTGTGCCAAAGGAAACCCACGAGCGCTCCGACAAATGCCGCCATAAATACGGCAATCTCTCCGCTGCCTGGTATGTACATTATGTTCAGATAGTCAGCGTTTACGATGTTTCCTCCGAGCCAAGCAAATATACCGAGTACGATTCCGGCTATTGCGCTTGTTCCTGTTGCCAGACCATCCATTCCGTCAGTCAGGTTGACACCATTGGAGCAGGAAGTGATGACTATCACTATCATAAGTACATATATTGCCCATTTGGTATACCATCCGAAAGAACCTTTGAAAGGCGAAAGCCATTTGTAATCAAATTCGTGGTCCTTGACAAACGGTATTGTAGTCTTGGTGCTTTTTACAACGTCGTGCTTCTCCCATTTGCAGTCTGTTACTGCCCAGGCTGTATCTACATTGAGACTGTCTCCGGCTTCTGTAATCTCTGATATGGATGTCACTACATTGGAAGTCGGGACATTGACCCTGACAACAATGTCTTCACTGAAGCATACTGCAAGTCCGATGGAAAGTCCTATCAGTGTCTGTCCAATTAGCTTTGCCTTTGGACTCAGGCCTTCTTTTCTTTTTTTGAATACTTTTATATAGTCGTCAGAAAACCCTATGAAGAAGAATGCCACTGTACTGATAAGCAGCAGGATGGTGTAAATGTTTGTAAGGTCTGCAAATAGAAGGACTGGTATGACAAGAGAAAGGAATATTATTATTCCACCCATAGTCGGTGTGCCCTTTTTCTGCATTTGTCCTTCAAGACCGAGATCTCTGATTTCCTCTCCTATCTGTTTCTTCTGAATCCACCTGATGATTCTTTTACCTGCGAATATAGAAATCAGCAGAGCGAGTGTAAATGAGATTATCGCTCTGAATGACAGGTATTGGAACAGGCCCTGTCCCGGTATGTCGTAGTCTGAAAGCCAGTCAAAAATGTGATATATCATATTCCGTATTCCTTGTTGATGCGTGAAACTGTTTCCTTTTCGTCGAAGTGCCTTTTCTCCTTGCCTATTATCTGATAGGTCTCGTGACCCTTACCGGCGAGGAGTATAGTCGCTCCTTCTGTTGCTACTGCTATTGCTGTTCTTATAGCTTCCTCCCTGTCCTCAATGAACAGAGATTTTGCTCTTCCGGAAGTATCCATTCCAGCTTTTATGTCTGACATAATATCGGAAGTCTTTTCAGTTCTGCTGTTGTCCGACGTCACGATAATCCTGTCTGCGTATTTTTGCGCTATTGCACCCATTTCAGGACGTTTTGTCCTGTCGCGGTCTCCTCCGCATCCGAAAAGGCAGACAAGTTCTCTGTCAGGTGCTATTTCTCTTAAAGTCTCAAGTACGTTTTCCAAAGCATCCGGTGTATGGGCATAGTCTATTATGACTGATATGTCTTTGGGACCTCTTACTGTCTCAAGTCTGCCCGGAGCCGGACCTAAAGTGCTCAATGCTACAAGCACTTCTTCCTTGCCCGCGCCAAGCACAATGGCTGTGGTATATATCGCAAGCAGATTGTATGCGTTGTATGTGCCTGTAAGTCTGCACCAAGTCTCCGTCGAGTCAATTTTCAGCATCATACCGTCGAAACTCATTTCCTGTACGCGGCAAGTATGGTCGGCGATTGTACGGCAGGAGTATGTTACGACTTGTGCTTTTGTGTTCTGTATCATTACTTCTCCGTTGCGGTCGTCAATGTTGGTGATTGCAAACGCGTCGGAAGGAAGATTGTCGAAGAACAGTTTCTTGCATCTCAGATATTCCGCAAAGGTCTTATGGTAGTCAAGGTGATCGTGAGTAAGATTGGAGAAAATCCCGGCTTTGAATTTCAGTCCTGCGATTCTTTCCTGTTCTATGCCTATTGAACTGACTTCCATAAAGCAGTATGCACATCCGGCATCGACCATTTCACTCATCAGTGAGTTTATCGTTATAGGGTCAGATGTGGTGTTGACTGCTTCAGTACCCCTGTTGCCGACATAATTTGCAATTGTCGACAGAAGTCCGCAATTGTATCCGAGACTTGTGAACAATCTGTACAGCAGGGTCACTGTAGTTGTTTTGCCGTTTGTACCCGTGATTCCAACAAGCGTCAGTTTTTCTGACGGGTTTCCGTAGAAGTTCGAGGCTATGATTCCAAGTGCGTATCTTGATGAACTTACTTTTACCAGCAGGATGTCATCTGTAACCGCTATGTTTTCAACATATTCGTCATCTTCATATACTATGGCATATGCTCCCTGTCCTGCCGCCTGTTCTATGAACTTGTGTCCGTCTGCCGCGAATCCCTTCACAGCAACGAACAGTGAACCGGCAGTAGCCTTACGCGAGTCGCTGCAGATGGAGCTGATTTCAAGCCTTCTGTTTCCTTTGACTGATATTGCTCCGCATCCGTAAATTATATCTTCTGCAATCATTTCAATATAATCTTTATAATATCTCCTTTCTTTGCTTTGGTCCCTTCTGACGGATTTTGGGACACTACGTGTCCGACACCTTCATAGCGGCATCTGTATCCGTTGTTTTCTATCGCATATATTGCGTCTTTGAGTCCCATTCCTTTCAGGTTCGGTACTGCCCCGTCGGACTGTTCACCGGTTCCTATGTATTCTTCTTGCATATCCGGGACTTTTCCGTTCTTTTCCACGATGTTGCCCCAACTGCTGTCCAGTGACCATACGTCATCTACAATGTCCTTGAACACTATGGCAGGTATATTGCCTCCGCCATAACTTGCACTCTTGGTGAGTTTTGTGTAGATTGTTACAATTGCCGTGTATCTCGGCTCTTCTGCAGGGAAAAATCCGACGAATGTTGCCTGGAATTTCCTGAATCCGTCGATTGTCTTGTACGGATCCCTGCTTTTGCCTTTCTCCTCGTCTGTCAGCACCATTCTGGCTGTACCTGTTTTTCCGGCTACGGTACATTTGGCGTTCTTCAGCTTTGTTGCAGTACCCTCCAAAGTTACCATTTTGAGTGCTTTGGTCAGTGTGTCTGCTGTTGCCTTTGAAAACAGCGAACCATTGAGGATTTCAGGTCTGCATCTTTTGACCACCCTCCCGTTTTCAAGGTGCGAATCGATGATGTACGGCTTCATCATCTTTCCTTTGTTTGCTATTGCATTGTAAAACATTGCAATATTCAAAGGAGTTTCCTTTACGGTATATCCTATGGCTATGGACGCAAGGTCTGTGATAGTCCATCTGGAACTTTCAGGGTCCGGAAGCATAGGAGCTGTTCCTCCCTTTTCCGTGAGGTCGAACTTGAATGAATCATTCAACTTGTATTCATACAGTCTGCTGATATATTCCTTTGACTGATTTCTATAGTTGTCTATAGTCAGTGTACGGAATACGTAGTTCGAGGATTTCTTGAATCCGTCAAGGACTGTGATTTGGTTTTTTCCTGTGTTTCTTTCGTATCTTAGGATGCTCTGGTCTACAGGAATATCTTTCATATCCTTCATTTTGCCGTGGTTTGTAGACAGTTTCGTATCAAGAGACACTTTGCCGTCTTCCAGCAGGATGGACAAAGTCACGGCCTTGAAAATAGAACCAGGCTCTCCGGATCTTCCTATTGCAAGGTTGAAGTATTCTCCTATTTCTCCACGTTTGTTCCTGAGAAGGTTTACCATTGACTTCACAGCTCCCGTTTTGACATCCAGAATGACTACACAGCCCCCTTCTATTCCTTCATCTTCCTCCATTCTGTGTCTTAGAGCTTTGTCAGCTATATCCTGCATATCAATATTGATAGTGGTCTTGATGTCGAGTCCGTGTTTGACAGGAACCATCACACTATCCATATTGGCAATTCTTCCGTTGTCAGTCTTTTTGAGCCATTCGACTCCTTCCTCTCCGTGCAGGTAGACATTGTAATCTCCTTCGATGCCGACGAATCTGTTTCTGCTCTGGTCTCTGCTGTCTACCGTAACATCTCCTATAATTCGCCTTGCAAGTTCTCCGTAAGGGTATTGTCTGGTATATATTGTATTGAATATCAGACCGCTTGTATACCTTCCTTTTTCAGCAAGAGGTAGTTTTTTGATTTTTGTTATCGTCTTGTAGTCGAGGCCTCTTGCCAGCAGTAGGTTGCGTCTGCCGCTTTTTTTCGAGTCACGGTACGATAGGATGGTCTTGTAGTAGAAATTGCCGTCTTTACCATCCTCTTTCAGTATATCCGCCAGACCATAGCACATTTGTTTCAGCATTTTTCTCCATTCGGTCTCAAGCGAATCTCTCTGTCTCTTGTCTTTCTTTTCATAGCTGTCTTTGAGTATCAGACAATCCATCCTGAGGTCATAGGATGGCGCAGTATTGGCCAGAAGTTTTCCGTTGCAGTCAAGAATCGAACCTCTTTGCGGTTCCAATATGCGCTTATCCACTGTCGGGCGGAAATAGTCGATATATTTCGGGTTCGGTTCCCAGACGTACTGAAGATAGGCGATTTTTCTTATGAGCAGCAGGGACAGGACAAGGAACGCAATATAGATTATCCACAGGATCGTGCTGATTCTGTGTTCTTCCGTATATTTGTTTTTATTCTGTTCCATTTTGCCTCTATTCCAATTTGCCTCTATTCCAATTCGCTTTTATCCCCAATAGCCTTTATTTCATTCGCTTTTATCCCAATTAGCCTTTATTCCAATTTGTCGGCAGGCTTGTCAGGAGCCTTTACCTTGGAACCCATTTCCTCAAGGATTTTTCCGACCGTGCTTATTCTGCTCAGTTCTACAATATCGAATGTTTTTTTTGCGTTATCTATTTCAAGGACCTTGATAATTGCCTTGTTATTCTCCATTCTCAGCATAGTCTGGTCAATCATATAGCTTAGCCAGATGCTTATCCAGGCCAGTATGAATAGATAAAGAATGAACGGGAAGAGCTTGTCCATACGCATTCTCAGAACAATGTCTCCCCGGCTGATTGATTTAAGAGTTTCTATGACGGCTTTGCCTATTTTGCCAATTTTACTCTTCATCTTTTTCCCCTCCTTTGACTGCAATCCTTAGTTTCGCGCTTCTTGCTCTTGTATTTGCTGCAATTTCGCTTTCCTGAGGAAGAATCGGCTTTCTGTTTACAGCCGAAAGCGGAGAGGTTATTTTTCCGTAGAAGTCTTTCTGGACTTTGCCTTCAATGTTTCCTGTCTTGATGAAGTTCTTTACCATCCGGTCTTCCAGAGAATGGTAGGTAATTACTACAAGTCTGCCTCCCGGCTTGAGCGATGCTGATGCGCCGCTTAGAAATTTCTCAAGAGATTTCATCTCCTGATTTACTTCAATCCTTAGTGCCTGATAGATTTTTGCAAGGAACTTGTGTTCTGCAAATTTTGGCAAAGCTTTCTCTATTGCTTTATGGAATTGTGTTGTTGTACATATCCGCTCTGCTTCTCTCGCCTTGCATATCATCTGTGCTATACGTCTGCTGTTGTCAACTTCTCCGTAGAGCCTGAGAATCTTTTCCAGATCTTCCGGACTGTATCCGTTCACTATGTCCTCTGCTGTTGTTCCTCCTTCCGTGTTCATTCTCATATCCAGAGGTGCGTCATACCTGAAAGAAAAACCTCTTTCAGCCGTGTCGAACTGGTGTGACGAGACTCCGAGGTCGGCAAGTACTCCGTCTATGCCTTCTTTGAACCCTTCGTTGAGTATGTGATTGTGAATCCAGCGGAAGTCGCTGCGTATTAGTGTGAGACGACTGTCTCCGATGCGGTTGGCTATGGCATCCGAGTCACGGTCGAATGCGAGCACTCTGCCGTTTGATGATAAGCGTGAAAGTATTTCGGCAGTGTGCCCGCCTCCGCCGAATGTGGCATCAGCATAGACCCCGTCTGCAGAGTCTATGAGGGCGGTTACACTTTCGTCCAATAGTACTGATGTATGATATTCTGACATTTCCGGTCCTCCTCCTTAGAGAGTTTCTGATAATGAACCGGCAATTGATAGGAATTCTTCGTTTGAAATGATGTTTGCTTCGAACTTGTCTTTGGCCCAGATTTCAATCTTGTAATCGTTGCCGGAAAATACGACTTCCTTGCCTGATCCGTCCTGGCTTACGCCAATCATTTCGAGAAGTTTTCGTGGTATGGAGAGACGGCCGAGTCTTGCATCAGGCTCTACAATGCTGCTGTTTTGCATATATGCTCTCCAGAATTTAGCGTGTTGGCTGTTGAACGCAGGGTTGAGTCTGGCTCTTACCTGTTCTGATTGTCTCTCCCATTCTGCATAGGTAAACATTTCCAGGCAGTCGCTGAAATTCTCTTTTCTGACAACAAATCTCATATCAGACCCGGCTGATATAATGCTTTTGAAGGCGGCAGGTAGGATTACTCTCCACTTGTCGTCCAATTTTGCATTGTATTCACCGATGAATCTGACCATTGTTCTTTACACTTTCACGCTAATCTTTGCAAAATTAAACAAAAAAATCCACTTTATTCCACTTTGTTCCAAAATTTTCCACAATCTTATCCACCACATACGGATGACTTGCTCACCTATTGCTCTGAGCTTGTATGCCGCTGTCTTCAATCGCCCTCTTTGTGTGTTGTTATTGTCCTGATTTGATTGCTTTTCAGGCTTGTTGCTTATGTTTGCATATCTTTTTTCAGGATAACGTTGCTTCTGCTGAATCCAAATATGTACGTTGTATTGATAATGCAACAACCACCTTCATAAGCTTATGGCGATGAAGGTGGTTGTTGCAAGTATTCTGCAGTGAAATGTATATTGACTGTTTGTCAGATGGCAGGTTTCCCTGTTCAAAAATATGCTTCTGAAATAGCTTACAAATCAAGAAATCGGATATTGTCTATGTTTTCAAGGATTTCTGATGCTATTTCATTCGGAGATTTCCCGTCAGTTTCTACCTCTAATGCAGCTGTCGCTTTGTAGATAGGGGAGCGTTCCTCAAGGAGACAGCAGATACGCTTCCTGCGACTTGTCTCATCTGCACAGCCGCAGAGTAGGGGACGCTCTGTGTCTCCGGATAGATTTTCGAGAATCGTCTCCGGTGACGCTTTCAGCCACACGCATTTTGTGTAGCGTTTTACAAGCATCGCGCATTCAGGAGTTGTAAGAGTGCCACCGCCAAGAGACAGTACAGCTCGCTGTTGTCCGTTAGCTGTCAATTCTGTAAGTACAGACTCCAGAGTCATACGCTCTACAGCCCTGAAGCCATACTCGCCTATGCGGGAGAAAATCTCACTGATGGAAGTACCGGTTCTTTTCTCAATCTCAGAATCCAAATCAATGAAAGGGCTGCCGCAAAACTGAGCAAGAATCCGTCCTACCGTCGTTTTGCCACAGCCCATAAATCCTGTGATGGATAAAACCTTAGAACAATGTCGGCTGGTCATCATCAAGATTGATATCTATAGGATCATCAACTTCTGAATTATCAATATCTCCTGCCTGATTTTCAGGTTCAGACTCCTCAGGTACCAAATCATCTTCAGGCTTGTGCAGAGGTTCGATGAACCTGACTTCCTTGACATCATACTGACTGGTCTTCTTTCCTTTTGCAGCAAGACCTTTCTTTGCGATAAATTCCTCGGCATCAAGCTTTTCTGCTTCACGGTGCTCGTGTTTGCCTCCGAATATCACCTCCACCTGAGGGTGCTTGTCATCGCTCAAAGCGACAAGGTATGAACCCTTGGAGTCAGAAATGAAGTTGACAGGGTTGTTGTCACTCACATCGAATGAGAACCTTTTTATGTAGAAGGCTTCTACGCCTGCATCGTAATATAGTGCAGTGTAAGTCTTGTTCAAGTCCAGTTTCTCGATTTTCAGCAACTCGCCCTGGTATCTGTTGCTCAAGTCGAAACTTGTTGTATAGTAAGTTCCGTCTCTGAAGATTGCCAGTATATGGTCATCTGTATTGAACTGTCCGAGAAGTGTACCTCTTCCGTCCTCATTCAGTCTTTGTATATCATCATCGAACCAGATGTCCTTGCCTCCGATAGTTGATATTCCCTTCGATTTCAGGCTGATTCTTTGTATCGGATTTTTGGAAACGAGATTGCCTCGTGCCTGGCGTCCTTTGATTGCCAACTGTGAGAAATCGTATTCGTCACTTGTCTTTTTGAGTTTTGGACGAGGTCTGAAATAAATCTTTACAGTCTCTGCTTCTCCATTGTGGTTTACTGTGAACCAAAGAATGGTCGAACCCGGGGTACCCTGTGTTATGTCGTATTCCTTGTCTCTGGTTATGCTTGTGACAGCAAACCTCTTGGCATAGCTCAACGCAGTTTTACCCTCACGGTATATCACATTGTATATAGTCCTCTGGTCGTTTCTGTCGAAAAGACCGACATACAGGATATCTGTTCCGAAGAATGCTTTTTCAGAAACTTTCGTGACAACATATTTTCCATCCTTGTGGATGACAATTATTTCCGAAAGGTCTGAACAATCACAGATAAACTCGGCATTATCCTCTTTCTTGAGGTTTATGCCTACGAATCCTTCCGCCTTGTTGGCATAGAGTTTAGAATTGTTGTTTGCAACCTTTGTCACTGCAATAGACTCGAAGCTTGTCAGTTCGGTCTGGCGTGGATATGCTTTGCCATATTTTTTCTTGAGGTTGCTGAAGTAGTTGATTGTAAACTCAGTAAGATGCTCAAGGTGATTGCTCACTTCTTCAATCTCTGCCTCTATTCCTGAAAGTTTGTCTTCAACGGCTTTAACGTCGAATTTCGAAATCTTCCTTACAGGCTTTTCAACAAGTTTGTTTATGTCCTCCATAACAATCTCCCTTTTGAGAAGATTCTGGTATTGGAGCATATTCCTGAAAACTTCGTCCAACTGCTCCTCCCAGCTGTGTGCGTCGTTTTCCAGGATTTTGTATACCTTGTTTTCAAAGAAAATCTTTTCCAGCGAACTGTAGTGCCAGTCATTCTCCAACTCATCAAGCCTGATTCTGAGCTCCGTACCCAACAACTCCTTGGTGTGATTGGTACTGTATCTTAGCACGTCTTCGACATTCAGGAATTGTGGCTTTTTATCGACAATCACACAGGTGTTCGGAGATATTGATACTTCGCAGTCTGTAAATGCGTATAGAGCATCAATAGTTTTGTCAGGTGACACATCGTTTGGAAGGTGTATCAGAATCTCTACCTTGTCTGTTGTCAGATCGTCGATTTTCTTTATCTTGATTTTGCCTTTGTCTTTGGCCTTGAGGATTGAATCAATGATTATATGGGTAGTCTTTCCGTATGGAACTTCCGTGATTACAAGAGTGTTCTTGTCAAGCTTTTCTATCTTGGCTCTGACTTTTACGACACCGCCTCTCTGACCTTTCATATATTTTGAACAATCGGCGAATCCTCCAGTAGGGAAGTCCGGGTACAACTCGAAGTCCTTATTCTGGAGCACTGCTATTGAGGCGTCTATCAGCTCGTTGAAATTGTGTGGCAGAATTTTGGATGCAAGTCCCACAGCGATACCTTCCGCACCTTGTGCGAGCAGAAGTGGAAACTTGATCGGTAGTTCCACCGGTTCCTGGTTGCGGCCGTCGTATGAAGTCATCCAGGTTGTAGTCTTCGGATTGAATACCACTTCCTTAGCGAACTTGCTTAGTCTGGCCTCAATGTAACGCGGTGCTGCATTAGAGTCTCCGGTAAGTATATTACCCCAGTTACCCTGCATATCAATGAGGAAGTTCTTCTGCCCCAACTGCACCAACGCGCCAAGGATTGACGCATCACCGTGCGGGTGGAACTGCATTGCCTGTCCGACAATATTGGCGACTTTGGTATATCTGCCGTCGTCTATGCGCCACATAGCGTGAAGAACTCGTCTCTGCACCGGCTTCATTCCGTCCACAATATGCGGAACGGCCCTGTAGAGTATTACGTACGACGAATAGTCGAGGAACCAGTCCTTGAACATACCGGAAAGTTTGAATTTGCGGCTATTCTCTCCAAGCAGCTTGTCAAATTTTCCCGGTGTTGTCTCAATCGTGGCCTCGTCTTCCATCTCCTGGATGTCTTCCTCCTCGTTGAATTTATCCTCAGGGAGTTCGATGTCGTCGTCTTTTTTCCTCATATAATTTTTTGTTTCTATAGGTTATAGTGCCTTGCAACAGGCGTATCAATATTCATATCCGAATTTGCGGAGTTCTCTTTTGCTTTCTCTCCAGTCTTCGTCTACTTTGACAAATAGTCTCAGGTACACTTTTTTCTGGAAGAAGTCTTCCATATCTATGCGGGCCTGTGTCCCTACCTTCTTGAGACTCTGTCCTCCCTTTCCGATAATGATACCTTTCTGGCTGTCCCTCATCACATAAATCACTGCACTTATGTCGTATCTTTCTTCTCCTTCCTTGAATTCCTCTATCGCCACTTCACAACTGTATGGGATTTCTTCCTTGTAGTTCAGGAAAATTTTCTCCCTTATGATTTCAGAGGCGAAGAATCTGAGGTTCTTGTCTGTAAACACATCCTTGTCGTACCAGGCCGGAGCTTCGGGAAGATTTTCAACGATAGCATCGAAAATGTTGTCCAGGTTGAATTTCTCCTGCGCTGAAGCCGGGAAAATAATGGCTTTAGGCAGTTGCTCCTGCCACCATTTCAAAAGTTCAGCCACTTTTTCCTGTGTACTGATGTCTATTTTGTTGATTACAAGTACGACAGGACAATCTATGTATTTGAGTTTGGCAACATATTCTTCGTTCTTGTCGCTTTTCTCCACGGTATCAGTCACATAGAGAACAATATCTGCATCTCCGAGGGCTGTATCTACAAAGTTCATCATACTTTGCTGCAGCCTGTAGTTCGGTTTCAGGATTCCGGGAGTATCGGAGTATACGATCTGGTAGTCGTCTCCGTTTACAATTCCCATAATTCTGTGCCTTGTCGTCTGTGCCTTGGCAGTGACGATGGATAACTTCTCGCCGACGAGTGCGTTCATAAGCGTAGATTTGCCAACATTAGGGTTTCCGATAATGTTGACAAATCCAGCGCGATGCTTTTTATTATGCTGTTCCATATATATTATAGGTATGCGCCCATTCTCAGTAGGTTCGTTTCACCCTCTGTAAGGTATCTCCAGTCTCCTCTCTTGATTCCTTTTTTGGTCAGACCTGCAAAATATACTCTGTCAAGGGCTTTCACTTCGTAGCCGAGAGTCTCGAATATACGTCTTACGATACGGTTCTTTCCAGAGTGAATCTCGATACCGAGTTTTCTGTGGTCATCCTCTTCGATGTACTCAAGAGCATCGGCAGCTATCATTCCGTCCGATAGTTCCACACCGCTGAGAATCTTGTCGAAGTCCTCCTGTTTGAGTTTGCTGTCAAGCGAAACCTGATAAATCTTCTTCTTGTCGTATGAAGGATGTGTCAGTTTCTCAGCAATTTCTCCGTCGTTTGTAAACATCAGGACTCCTGTTGTATTCTTGTCAAGCCTTCCGACAGGGAAAACTCTTGCAGGACATTTCTTAAGAAGATCCATCACGGTTTTGTCTGCGTGAGGGTCGCTCGATGTAGTCACATAACCTTTAGGCTTGTTCATAATGATGTATACTTTGCTTTCGCCTTTGAGTCTTTCACCATTGAACCTTACATCATCGTTGTTTATGTTGATCTTGGTACCAAGTTCAGTCACAACTTCGCCATTGACTGTTACGACACCGGCAAGGATGAAGTTGTCAGCCTCTCTGCGTGAGCAGATACCTGAATTGGCAATGAACTTGTTGAGTCTTACCTCTTCCTTGATTGGAGCCATTACCATATCATTGTCAGAGAATGGCGCAGAGTCTACCAATGGTCTTCTGTTTATCATTCTGCTGATTCCACTCTCATCCTCGTTGCGGAAGTAGTTGAAATCTCCGAAGTTATCGTTCCTTCTTCTGTTGTTGCCGAATTTGGAAGCAGGTCTGAATCCTCCTCCTCTTCTATCGTTTGACGGTTTTCTTCTGTCGCTCTGGAATCCTCCTCTTCTGTTGTCGGAGAATGATCTTCTTTCTCCACCCTCTGAGAAGTTTCTTCTTGGTCTGTCGTTCTGTCGTCTTTCGCTGCGGTCACCGAATGCAGGTCTGTCATTGCCGAAAGAAGGTCTGTCTCCATAGCTTTTTCTCTCGGTAAAGCTTCTGCCTGTCCTTTCACCGTAGCTCTTTCTTTCTCCGAAATTCCTGCTTGGCCTCTCGCCATAGCTTCTTCTTTCTCCGTCACCCCCGAAAGATGGTTTGCTTGAGAATGTTCTCTTTTCTCCAAAACTTCTGCGTGGTCTGTCACCTCCGAAAGTTCTTCTCTCGCCGCTGTTGCCATACGATTTTCTCTCACCGGAAAATTCTCTTCTTTCTGATGACTGTCTTCTGTCGGAGTTGTTGTTCCTGCCGTACTCCCTACGGCCTTCTGGTCTGCGGTTGAAACCGCCTCTTCTGTTGTCTTCCATTTCTTTTCGCCTGTCAGGCATTTAAATTATTACTTACTTAATATTATGTGTGCATTTCGTGGCAGCCTCACGGCTGCTTCGGAAATTATCAGTCTGATTTGTTACATATGTCAGTCAAATGTCAGTCTAATTTGAATACATATGTTATTGTGCCTTTCTGCTGGATAGGAGCAGTTGCACTCATATTGAAGGATGTCTCTAATGCAGCTTTTCTCGCTGCATTCCACAGCGCTTTATCAGTCACTGTTGTTCCTTCTACTCCGGGTATGGCCTTCTGGACCTTGCCGTAGTAGTCTACCCATATTTCCACCACGACAGTTCCGCTTTTCTGAACGGAATACGATGGTCTTGCAAGTGTACCGTTGACACTTCTTCCGGCCAGTTTTGCATTAGGCTCACCCGATGTGATTCCTGTCTTTGTATTCCCTTGGGCGTGTCCGGCCTTAAGAGCGTCAGTGACCTTGTCTGCCACTTGAGGGGCAAGAGTGTCTTTTTCCGTCTTGTTGTCGGCGGCCTGGAACAAAGCTCTGCGGTTGATTTCCTTTTTTACAGGAGCCTGTTTGACTTCTACGTCACCGAAGTCATCCACAACTGCCTCGGGAGCTTCATTGGCTGTAGCCCCTTCCGTCTGTGCTTCAGCCCTTTGCACAAGATTTATATCTTGTGTCGGGTCCGGTTTGACAGCCTGTGGCATTGTTCCGTTCCATACCTGTTCAGGTTTCGGAATATCAGATTCGGAGAAATCAATCAAAATCTGTTCCTGTTCTGGAGGCGGAGGGTCAAGATAATGTATTCCGGCACCCATCAGGATACCGGCGAAAGCAGCGTGGCAAGCAATAGTGCAGGTTATACCTGATATATTGGACCTTATATTCTGCTTTTTCCTTATCTCTATATATTCGCCTTTCTTCATTTTTGTCGCTATGGCAATTGTACCGGGTTTATTCCGGTGACGTTGCCATTATCACTTTATAGTGGTTTCTCTTTGCTATGTTCATTACTTTGACAACCTCTCCAACCGGGACAGTCTCATCTGCGAATATCGAGAAAGTCGGGTCGGTCTGAGTCTGGAGAAGTTCAATCAATTCATCTTCCACCTTGTCGAATCTGACTGGCTTCTGGTCTCCATTGATGTGGTATGAATATGTGCCTGTGTCTTTCCAATGTTTTATCGATACGCTTACGGTCGCTTTGGCTGAAACCTGGCCTGTACTTTTGGGTAGCAGGAGTTTCAGAGCGTTCGGATTGATAAGTGTCGAGGTCACAAGGAAGAATATCAGCAAGAGGAATACTATGTCTGTCATAGAAGACATAGAGAATCCCGAATCTACCTTTGTTGTTCTTTTTATTGCCATATCTTGCCTTTAGTTTCCTGACGGCTCGTGGAGCATATCTATGAATTCGATGGTTGTGTTTTCCATCTTGAATACGAGGTTTGAAATCTGTGAAGTAAGGAAGTTGTATCCGAAATATGCGATAATTCCGACAATCAGACCTCCTACAGTTGTTACCATTGCTTCATAGATACCTCCGGAAAGCAGGGTGATGTCTATGTTGTTGCCTGCTTTGGACATTCTGAAGAATGCTTCTATCATACCGGTCACAGTTCCAAGGAAGCCAATCATCGGCGCTCCTCCGGCAATGGTAGCAAGCATCGGGAGACCTTTTTCAAGTCTTGCGACTTCCACGTTGCCCATATTCTCGACAGCAGTCTGAATGTCCTGAAGAGGTCTTCCTATTCTTTCTATACCTTTCTCTACCAGTCTTGCAACCGGAGAATCGTATTTACTGCATAGATCCAACGCTGACTTTATCTTCCCGTCGTGAATCATATCGTGGATGTCATTCATAAAATTCTTGTCGATATTCCCTGCCTTGCGTATCATCCACCATTTGTTTCCGAAAATGTAGATAGCTACTATCGAAAGCAATAGCAGTACCAGCATTAGCCAGCCTCCTTTTGCTGCCAAATCTATCAGTGACAGCTTCATTTCCTGTGGAACAGGGGCTGCCTGCATCATATCCGTTGTATCAACGGCTGCTTGTAAAAAGTTGAAAAGCATAGTAATTTATTGCAAATGTTTTGTTATCATTCATACCAGCGAAGCACACTGCCCGGCTGCTTTTATGTGTTGTCTTGCGATTTCGTTTTTATGACCGCACATAACCGTGCAAATTTAGTCAAAAAATCAGTAAACTTAAAAATAATTTTGCCGGATTATGATTATTTTACGCTCTCATCGTATGATGCGCCGCTGAAGAAAAGCGCATTGCCGGGTACGGACATTCCTGCATCAGAGCGGCATCCGTTTTCGATAAGTTTTCCTATCCACTCAGGCTCTTTTTTCCCTCTGCCTACTTCAATAAGGGAGCCGACTAGGGCTCTGACCATATTTCTTAGAAATCTGTCAGCTATTATTTCAAATACTATATAGTCACCCTCATTGTAAGGAAAGTCCATAAGTGAGATATGGGTTGGTTTGTAGGTAGTCCATATTGCTTTTGAAATAGTACAGATGGATGTTGCGTTGCTGCCTCCTGTTTTCTCGAAACAACTGAAGTCGTGTGTTCCTGCCAGGTATTTTGCCGCGCGGTTCATCGCTTCCATATCGAGCGGCATTCTGCATCTGTAGGAATAGCTCTCACTGAATGGATCTTTGGTGAAATGTATGAAATAGTGGTATCTGCGGGAGGTGGCACCGAATCTGGAGTGGAAGTCCTCAGGCGCCTCTGTAATATCGTGCACACTGATTTCTTTAGGTAAAATGGCATTTATTTTGTAGCAAAGCTGTTCCGCTGGCATCGGCGCTGTGTCAGCCAGGTCGAAATGCGCGATATAGTTTATTGCGTTGACTCCAGTGTCTGTTCTGCCGGCACCGGTCACTGAAACTGGGTGTCTGCAAATTGTGCCAAGTGCTTTCTCAAGCATTTCCTGCACGGTTACGGCATTGTTCTGGATTTGCCATCCGCTGAACCTGTTTCCGTCGTAAGATAGTCTTATGATGTAGCGCATATGCAAAAATATGAGTAAGTTTGTAAACTTTTTTGTGCAAAAATATCAAAAAACACATATATGGACAGCATAAATATCAAAGAATTGAACGACCGTATTCAGAGGGAGAGTTCTTTCGTGGATATTCTGACTATGGAAATGAATAAAGTTATCGTGGGTCAGAAACATCTTGTGGAAAATCTTCTGATTGGTCTGCTGGCAGACGGACATATCCTCCTCGAAGGTGTTCCAGGCCTTGCAAAAACCTTGGCTATAAACACATTGTCCCAAGCTGTTGATGCAAAGTTCAGCCGTATACAGTTTACCCCGGACTTGTTGCCTGCCGACGTGTTGGGAACAATGATTTATTCACAGAAGAGCGAGCAGTTCCAGATAAGAAAAGGTCCTGTATTTGCAAATTTCGTCCTTGCTGATGAAATTAACCGTTCTCCGGCAAAAGTCCAGTCCGCTCTTCTTGAGGCAATGCAGGAGCGTCAGGTTACAATTGGAGAAGAGACATTCAAGCTCCCGGAGCCGTTCCTTGTTATGGCGACTCAGAACCCTATAGAACAGGAAGGTACTTATCCTTTGCCTGAGGCTCAGCTCGATCGTTTTATGCTTAAGGTTGTCGTTACATATCCTAAGAAAGAGGAAGAGAGGCAGATTATCCGTATGAACAATACCGGAAGTTTTCCTAAAGCAAATCCTGTTCTCAAGCCGGAAGATATAGTCCGTGCGCGTGAGGTAGTAAAGGATGTTTATATGGATGAGAAAATTGAGAGGTATATAGTTGATATAGTTTATGCTACCCGTACTCCGTCCGATTATGGTCTGGAGAAAGTTTCGAATCTCATCTCTTATGGTGCGTCACCTCGTGCAAGTATCTCACTGGCAATGGCTTCGAAGGCCTATGCTTTTATCAAGAGAAGAGGTTATGTTATTCCTGAGGATGTAAGGGCTGTATGCTATGAGGTCCTCCGTCACAGAATCGGACTGACTTATGAGGCCGAGGCTGAAAATATGACTACGGACCAGATTATATCCGAAATCATAAATGCAGTGGAGGTTCCATAGCAGATGGAAGGAAAAATGTCAGCAAACGACCTTCTCAAGAAGGTCAGAAAGATAGAAATCAAGACGCGGGCACGCTCTCATCAGATTTTTGCCGGTGAATATCATTCTGCGTTCAAGGGACGTGGAATGGCTTTCAGCGAGGTGAGGGAATACCAGTGGGGGGATGACGTGCGCAATATGGACTGGAATGTCACAGCGCGTCTCAGATCCCCATATGTGAAGGTTTTCGAGGAGGAGAGGGAGCTGACAGTCGTTCTGCTTGTCGATGTCAGTCGTTCCCGTCTGTTCGGAACTGTAGGTTCTAACAGAAAGGATGTCATTGCAGAAATAGCTTCGGTACTGTCGTTTTCGGCTATTATAAATAATGACAAGGTGGGTGCATTGTTTTTCAGTGAGAAGGTAGAGAAATTCATTCCTCCTAAAAAAGGACGCAGCCATTTGTTGCATATCATCAGGGAAATCATTGATTTCGAACCGACTACGGATGGAACGGATATTTCGGAGGCTTTGAGGTATCTTACAAATGCCATAAAGAAGAAGTGTACGGCTTTCCTGCTTTCAGATATGCTTGATGTCAATCAAGACGGCTCTCCAAAATATGAAGAGGCTTTGAAGGTCGCTGTCGGCAGGCACGACTTGTCTGTAATTGAAGTCTTCGATCCCCGGGAAAGGAATATTCCAGATATAGGCCTGGTCCATATAAAGGATTCGGAAACAGGCAGATGTGCCTGGGTGAATACTTCGAGCCGGAAGATGAGGCTGGCTTATTCCGAATGGTTCTCCAATGTGGAAAAGGCATCTTCCAAGCTTTTTGCCAAATACAATGTCGATAAGGTAAGCATTGGAGTTGACCAGGATTATGTGAAGGGACTTATGACTTTGTTTTCAAATAGGTAGCAATGCATATAGGTAAAAAAATATTATTGGGTGCCGTTACTGCTGCCGCCATACCTTTTGTGGCGGCAGCGGACGCATTTGACGGGCAGTCATTTTTGCGTCAGCTTCAGCAGAGGGATTCTGTCCTTGTTGCCGACCAGCTGGTATATGGTTTCCGTATTGACGGCGTAGAGGAGGGGACTGAGATTGTATGTCCTGATTTCAGCAAAGGTTTTACGGAGGGTGTGGATGTTTTAGGGGATTGGAAACTTGATACCCTAAAGACACATCGTGCAAAGAAGGGGTCTCCCAAACTCTATGATATAGAAGGCGGTATTGTACTGGCTTCGTTCGATGAAGGTGAGTATGTGCTTGATACAATTTGCGTAATGACCGCAAAGGAAGGCAACTCTTTTGATACTCTGAGGTTTGAGCCTTCTGTACTTGATGTCAGGACTATGCCTGTGGATACAGCTACATTCCGGGTTCACGATATCAAGGGACAGATTCGTTATCCTGTTACTTTTGCAGAAGTTCTCCCGTGGATTATCGGAGTCCTGGCGTTTGCCGGGCTGGTTGCAGGAATAATTCTTCTTATAAGGAAATTCCGAAAGAGTAACTCAGAAGTCAGAAAGAAGGAGCCGGCTCATATTATAGCTCTGCGCAGGCTGGACAAATACAGGGGAGATAAGATGTGGGTACCCGAGAAGCAGAAAGCTTTTTATTCCGGCATCACGGATGCATTGAGGGAATATATCTCGTCGCGTTATGGAATAGGTGCTATGGAGATGACTACTGCAGGTATTTTCAAGGAAATGGAGTCAACTGATGCTCCGGAGGCACTTCGTAACGAGGTACGAGAACTCTTCGAAAGAGCCGACTATGTCAAGTTTGCCAAATATGTTGCTTCTGAGCAGGAGAATTCTTCGGCTCTTCCTCTTGCCGTTCGTTTCGTTACAGAGACGTATCAGGCTGAGATAGAGGCAGAAAGTACAAATGAAAAGTAGTTTTTGATTATGTATTTTGAATATCCGAGATTATTATGGCTTTTGGTGATACCGGTACTTCTGGTATTGCATTACATATATCTGGAGTTGGCCCAGAGGCATCCGCATCTGAGGGTCTCGTCTTCCATACCTTGGATGGCTTCAGGCAAGAGTGTTTTGTCGGTTCTACGACATCTGCCGTTTTTCCTGAGGACTGTCGCTTTGATATTGCTTGTCATTGCAATTGCCCGTCCAAGATCGTCGAGTGAAGTGGAAAGGGTTGATACTGAGGGTATTGATATTGTTCTGGCAATGGACGTGTCCACCAGTATGCTTGCGCGTGATCTTACTCCTGACCGTATCAGTGCATCCAAGGACATCGCTATAGAGTTCATATCGCAGCGTCCGTCGGACAGAATGGGAATTGTTGTTTTTGCCGGGGAGAGTTTCACCCAGTGTCCTCTTACTTCAGACAGAGCTACTCTTATTAATCTGATGAAGGAAGTGCAGACAGACCTTATCGAGGATGGAACAGCCATAGGCAACGGACTTGCTACAGCTGTAGCCCGCCTTAAGGATTCTGATGCGAAGAGCCGGGTAGTGATTCTTCTTACCGACGGAGTAAATAACAGGGGAGAGATTTCACCTCAGATGGCGGCGGAAATAGCCAAGACTTATGGCGTGAGGGTCTATACAATAGGTGTCGGAAAGGAAGGTATGGCTCCATATCCGGTGATGACTCCGTGGGGTGTGCAAGTCCGTAATGTACAGGTTGAAATTGATGAAAAGCTTCTTCAATATGTTGCAGATTCAACAGGTGGCCGCTATTTCAGGGCAACCGACAATACCAAACTTGCGGAAATTTACAGTGAAATCAACAAAATGGAAAAAGCGCGTATCACCGTGGACAGTTTTCCTGTCTATAAGGAGTTGTTCGGGATTTATGCTTTGATAGCTCTGATTGCTGTTCTGGCTGGATTTATAATAGAGCGTTTTGTAATCAGGCGTCTGCCATAGAGGAGGATACTATATGATTAATTTTGCACAGGCCCAATATCTGCTACTTCTGCTTCTTATACCGTTTTTCTTCTTGTTTCAGGCCTTATTCCAAAGCCTTAGGAAGAGACGTTTGCGGAAGTTCGGAGATGAAAAACTGGTATCAGCACTGATGCCTTCATATTCCAGGGGAAAACTATGGTTGCGGACTTCGTTGTTCGCATTGGGTTTCTTCTTCCTTGTCATAGGACTTTCAAGACCGCAGATTGGAGCGAAGTTGAAAGAGCACAAGACAAAGGGAGCTGAGATTATGATAGTTCTTGATGTCTCCAATTCAATGCTTGCCGAAGATTATTCCCCGAACAGACTTGAACGGGCAAAACTTGCCATTTCGAGGATTGTCGACAAATTGAGGGATGACCGTATCGGGTTGATTGTATTTGCAGGAAATTCATTTGTACAGTTACCAATAACAACTGATTATGTTTCTGCAAAAATGTTTTTGAGTTCCATATCTACAGGCTCTGTTCCTGTTCAAGGTACTGCGATAGGAGAGGCTATCAATACGGCAATGAGGAGTTTCAGTGTCCAAAGTGAGAAAAGCCGCGCCATAATTGTCATCACAGATGGAGAAAATCACGAGGATGATCCTGTGACCGTAGCAAAACAGGCTGCAGAGATGGGAACACGTGTATTCACTATAGGTGTCGGTTCTCCGGAAGGAAAGCCTATCCCTATGGACGGCGAGTTGTTGAAAGACAAGAATGGTGAAATCGTAGTGTCCAAACTCGATGAAGAAATACTTAGGGAAGTAGCTGCAGCAGGAAACGGCCTGTATGTGAGGGCCGGAAACAGCGAATTCGGTCTGAATCCGATAATCGATGATATAAGGAAGATGGAGGATGAGAAATACAACTCGATTGTATTCGAAGAGTATGATGAGCAGTTTATGTATTTTCTGGCTATTGCTATGTTCTTTTTCGTGCTGGAGGAACTTGTAGGCGACAGACGTTCGCAGAGACATCTATTCAAAAGGTAGTTTATAATAATGAAGAGAAATATTCATATTCTGATTTGGGCAGTCGCTTTACTTGCTATGTTTGCGACTGATTTGTGTGCTCAGGTGGACAAAAAGGATGTCCGCAGGGGCAATCGTGATTTCCGCAAGGAAAATTTCAGAGAGGCAGAAATCGATTACAGGAAAGCACTGGTAAAGGATTCCGTTTCTATTGCAGCTAACTACAATCTGGCATCTACTCTCTATCGCCAGGGAGATATGGAGCAGGCTGAAAAAGTTATGAAACGCATCGAGGATGTCATCGGAGAATCTCCAAGTAAGTCTGATTATTATTATAATCTTGGAGATATAGCATTGGCTAAGAAAGATTACCGTGCAGCCGTTGATGCCTTCAAGAAGTCTCTTGTCGTGAATCCGTCCGATTTGGATGCCAAGGAAAACTATATATATGCCAAGAAGAAACTTGAGCAGCAGAATCAGCAAAACCAACAGAATCAGAATAAGGACAATAAAGACAATAAGGATCAGGATCAGAACAAAGACCAGAATAATAAGGATCAGAGTAATAAGGATCAGGATCAGAATAAAGACCAGAACCAGGATAATCAGCAAAATAAGGATAATAGTAATCAAGACGACAATAAGGATAATAACGGTGGTAATGACAGGCAGCAGAATCCCGGACAGAATTCTGAAAACCAGCCGAAGATAACACCTCAGGCAGCCCAGCAGATGCTTCAGGCAATTCAGGCTAAGGAAAAGGAGACTCAGGACAAGGTCAAGAAAGAAAAGGCCAAGGCATTGAAGAATAAGCAGAAGGATAAAAACTGGTAGTCTTGGATGATAATCGTACAAGGAGGATAAAAAACTAAAATTGCAGGATATGAAGAGATTGTTATTGATTGTTGCGGCAACTTTGCTTACCTTATTGAATACATTTGCGCAGGAGTCTATACAGGTTGAGACCCACAATGTAGTGGCTGTAGGTGAGCAGTTCAATGTCACTTTCATAATAGAAGGCGAGGATAATCCTAAAAAATTCACCTGGAATGCTCCCGATGATTTTCAGTTGCTTTGGGGACCGCAGCAGGGGCGTTCTACAAGTATAAGCATTGTCAACGGTAAACGGTCCAAGTCTGTACAGACCACCTATACTTATGTCCTGAAGTCTGTACGCGAAGGAAAGTTCAAATTACCAAAGGCAACGGCAGTGATAAACGGAAACGAAATTTCGTCGTCAGATCCTCAGATTGAAGTAGTTTCATCAGACTCATCATCTGCCCAGTCTTCTTCGGGTGCTGTTTCCGGCAACTCTTCATCTTCGAGTTCTCAGTCCGATATATCGGATACAGACATTTTCCTTGATGTCTCTTTGAGCCGTACAAAAGTAGTTGTCGGGGAACCGGTGATAGCTTCTATCAAGTTGTACCAGAGAGTGAATATTGCGGGATTCGAAGGTGCTGAGTTCCCTGTATTCGACGGTTTCTGGAGTCAGGAATTAGAAGCTCCTACCAATATTGAATTTGTCCGCGAGACTTATAAAGACAAGATTTACAATACAGCTCTTTTGAGAAAATATATTCTGATTCCTCAGAGGGAAGGAGTTCTGACAATCGATCCTGCAGAACTGATATGCCTTGTAAGTGTCAGGACCTCTTCAGTCGGAAACAGTATTTTCGACGGCTTTTTCGATGAATACCGTACTGTCAGGGAGAAAGTTTCGTCGAAGCCTGTGAAAGTCCAGGTTTCTTCTTTACCTTCAGGTGCACCTGATTCATTTGCCGGAGGTGTCGGTTCATTCCGTATTTCCGCCAAGGTCAGCAAGGATACAGTCAAGACTCACGAGGCTGCATCTCTGCTTGTGACAGTCAGCGGAAACGGTAATATTTCGCTTCTTGAAACACCGAAGGTGCGTTTCCCTCTTGATATAGAGGTGTATGACACGAAGGTATCGGAGAAAGTTGACAAAAGCGGGCGTTCCGGAAGCCGATATTATGAATATCCGTTCATTCCGCGCAGCCACGGCGATTTTGTTATAGAACCTATCAAATATTCCTATTACGATATAGATTCAGGACGTTATGTGACACTCCAGACTGATTCAATATCATTTAAAGTTGAAAAGGGAAATGAATCAGAGGTATCCGGACAGATATTATCTCCGGGAACAATAAGGAAAGATGTGAAGACTTTGGGAAGTGATATACGTTTTATCAACACCAAGTCACCAGAGCTGCTCCCTGAAGGCCATTTCTTTGTAGGTTCGTTAGTATTCTGGATTGTCAATATCATCATAACTGTTCTTGCAGTACTATGCTATTTCGTGTTCCGCAAACTTTCCGCAAGAAGGGCTGATATTGTCGGAACAAGAAACAGAAAGGCCACAAAGATGGCAATGAAAAGGCTCAAACTCGCAGGAACCTTCCTTAAGCAGAATTTGTATACTGCATTTTACGAGGAACTTCACAAAGCGCTTCTCGGTTTCATATCAGACAAGTTGAATATTCCTGTATCAGAGCTTTCAAGGGATAATATGTATGAGTCTCTTATGAAAGGTAATGTTGATAAGGCATATATAGATTCGTTCATAGGACTGCTTGATGCTTGTGAGTTTGCACGTTATTCTCCGGATTCCGGAAATGAAGCAATGGCAGCCCATTATAATGATGCTGTCAATGTAATATCATCAATTGATTCCAATATGAAGTCACAAAAGTCAGGAAAATCAACAGGTGCAGCGATGGCTGTTGTTGCTTTGCTTCTTGCATTGCCGGTTTCTGCAGGTGCTCAGCAGAAAGATTATGCTGATTCGCTTTGGAATAAGGGAAACGCAGCTTATTCACAAGGTATGTGGCAGGATGCTTTGAATGCCTATCTTCAGATTGATGCAATAGGGCTTGAGTCTGCCTCGCTTTATTGCAACATCGGTGACGCTTATTTCAAAAACGGCAATATATCTGAAGCCATTCTTTATTATGAGCGTTCTCTCAAAATTGATCCGTCATATTCTGATGCAAGGTATAATCTTGATTTGGTGAATGCAGGAATCCAGGATCGTATCGATCCGGTTCCGGATTTTATCCTCAAGGCTTGGGCGAAGGATTTATGCTGGATTCTGGATTCAGATTCCTGGGCAATTCTATTCATTCTTTTCTTTGCTCTTTTTCTGGCAATGGTGCTGCTGTTCCTGTTGTCGCCTGGTGAGGCAGGTCGCCGTACGGGCTTTTTTACCGGTATCGTTATGCTGCTTCTGGCAATTTCTTCATTGAGTTTTTCCGTTTGGCAGAAAAATGATTATATGAAAGCAGACTATGCAGTGGTTATGCGTCCGGTTACGTCAGTAAAAAGTTCTCCGTCAGAAGGCTCAGCAAAGGATTTGTTCATACTTCACGAAGGTACGAAAGTTAAATTGATTGATCAGGTCGGTTCCTGGAAGAATATAGAACTCGCTGACGGACGTCAGGGGTGGATCGAGTCTGATGATATAGAGATTATTTAGTGGTAATATTTTTTTTCTGTACTTGAACTATGATTTCTACAAGGGCCGGAACTTGGTGAAAGTGACATCACAGTGACAAAATAGTAACATTAGTAAATATGATAACCGATATGAAACCGCTTTTCAAGATGTTGGCCTTGTCGGCGGCATCACTTTTATCTTTGTCAGCTTATCCTGCCCAACCATTGCCTGACTGGAAGGACCCTCAGGTGTTTGAGCGCAACCGGGTACCGATGACTGCAACATTTTCGACCAATGGTAACAGTTTGGTTCTTAATGGTGTATGGAAGTTTTGCTGGTATGATTCTATTAACTCACGTTCGCTGGATTTTTATTCCAAGTCCTATGATGATTCAAAATGGGACAATATAAACGTTCCCGGAATGTGGGAGCTTAATGGCTATGGAGACCCGCTTTACCTTAACATTGGTTATCCCTGGAGAGGGCATTATGAGAATAATCCTCCATTTCCGGCTACAGAACACAATTATGCAGGGCAATACAGAAGGACTTTCACTCTTGACGACAGTTGGAGTGGCAAAGATATATTCCTTCATATTGGCTCCGCTACTTCCAATGTCAGAGTTTGGGTCAATGGAAAGGAAGTCGGCTACAGTGAGGACAGCAAGTTAGAGGCTACGTTTGACATAACGCGGTACGTCAGAAAAGGTGCTAACCTGATTGCGCTGGAGATTTTCCGTTGGTGTGACGGTACATATCTGGAAGATCAGGATTTCTGGAGGATGACCGGTATCGCAAGGGATGTATATGTTTATTCAAGGGAGAAGAAGAGGATAGAAGATATACACGTAACAGCATCTGCATCAGGTAAAGCCGGTATTTATGCAGAAGTCACTAAAGGAGTCTCGTCTGTATTATTCTCTCTTTCTGATGGAGCGGGGCGTGAAGTAGCGTCACAGCGTGTATCGGTTTCGCCAGGGAATAGAACTTCTTGTGGAAATTGTTTTGTCAATACAGTTTTGAGTGTTCCTTCACCGGAACTGTGGACGGCCGAAACACCATATCTTTATACGCTTTCCGTTTCCAGCTATGACAAATCCGTACAGACAGAAACTACAAGCATCCGGATAGGCTTCCGTGATGTGGAAATTGCTGACGGTCAGCTTCTTGTCAACGGTAAGCCGGTTCTTATAAAAGGTGTGAATCGTCACGAAATGAATCCATATAAAGGCTACGTCGTGTCTGAAGAGGATATGATTCGTGATATTATGGTTATGAAAAGTCTGAATATCAACGCGGTACGTACGTGTCATTATCCTGATGATCCTCTTTGGTATTCTCTCTGTGACAAATACGGACTTTATGTCGTGGATGAGGCTAATATCGAATCTCACGGTATGGGATATGAAGAGAAATCCCTTGCCCACGTTCCTGAGTTCAGGGAAGCTCATCTGGAGCGCATACGCAGGATGGTCAGGAGGGATTTCAATCATCCTTCCGTAATTATTTGGAGTCTTGGCAATGAAGCAGGCTTCGGTCAGAACTTCAAGGACGGGTATGATATGGTTAAGCAATTGGATTCCACTCGTCCTGTGCATTATGAAAGGGCGGTAAATTACTGGAAGCCGGATCAGACCACACATACAGATATATTCTGTCCTATGTACTATGACTACGATGCTTGTGAGAAATATGCCCGGGGCAAGCGTACCCGTCCACTGATACAATGCGAATATGCTCACGCTATGGGTAATTCCCTTGGCGGTTTCCGCGAGTATATGGATCTTGTCAGGAAATATCCTCTTTATCAGGGAGGGTTCATATGGGATTTTGCTGATCAGGCTCTATGGTGGCCTGCAGATGCATCTGTATATGGTACCGATCATATTTTTGTATATGGCGGTGATTTCAATGACTATGACCCGTCTGATAACTCTTTCTGCTGCAATGGAATCGTAGCTGCCGACAGGTCTCTTCACCCTCACGCTTATGAAGTTGCCTATCAATATCGTTCAATATTGACATCAGCATCTTCTTCCGGTAGTCTTGATGGGGTAGTCAGCATATATAATGAGAATTTCTTCATTGACTTGTCAAGGTATCTTCTTAACTGGTCTGTTGAGGTTGATGGCAGGGCTGTCCTTGCCGGGGTATCTGCTGTTCCACCTGTAGGACCACAGTCATCAGAGATGCTGAATCTTGGTTTTACTGAAGAAGATATAGAGAATGCAGCTGGCATTGACAGTATGAAGAACCACGATACATATTTGAATGTATCCTATACTTTACGGTGTGCAGACGGTATTCTTCCGGCAGGAACTGAAGTGGCTTATGACCAGATTTGCCTGAATAGGGTTGCGCCTGAGGCTTACACTCCTGTTGGAGGAAAACCTGTATATGAGGTTTGCGGAGACAGGGCTGTCTTTACCGGTGTTATGTCTTTTGCCGGTACCGGTTCAGATAGGATAAATCATTGGGCAGCAGAGTTCGATGCCTCAAAGGGCTATTTTGTAAGTTATACTCTTGCCGGGAAGGAACTCATTTCAGAACCTCTTGTGCCTGATTTCGTGCGTGCAGTCACCGAGAATGATTTGGGTGGGGCATTGGACAAGCATTCTGCAGTTTGGCGTGAAGCGGTACTTACACCGGATAAAGTAGAAATAGCGGACGGTACAGATTGTGTTTCTGTCACGGTAAAGTATTCTCCTATAGGACAATATGCTTCTATTGTGATGCGTTATGAGGTTTATTCTGATGGCTCAATTTCGGTGTTGGAGTCAATGCAGGATGCCGGCAATCTTGCTCAAGCTCCTGTCTTGCCTTGTTTCGGAATGAAGTTCGTTATGCCAGGCGAGTACTCCAATATAGAATTCTTCGGCAAGGGGCCTTTTGAAAACTATTCCGACCGCAACAGTTCTGCTAAGGTTGGACGCTATATGCAAAGGGTTGAAGACCAATATCATTACGGATATGTGCGTCCACAGGAATCAGGCAATAAGGCACAAATGAAATGGATGAGAGTTCTGGATGATAACGGTACTGGTTTGGAAGTATCGTCATCCGTTGAGTTCTCAGGTTCGGTTCTTCCATTTTCTGTAGAGGAACTTGACATCAGGAAGACAGGGAAAATTCATTCGCACTCTTTGGAACTCAAGGCAAAGGCATTTGAAAATGAACGTTCCCTTGGAAAAACCTATGTTAACATTGACCTGCATCAGCAGGGACTCGGCTGTGTTGATTCGTGGCATTCTTGGCCTCGTGAGGAGTATCTTGTCAAGCCTGATGAATATAAATTCAGTTTTATTATACGTCCGGTTGCAAACTGATGTTATGATGTGATTCTATAAACAATTTGCCCCCATACTGCTGATATAGAGTATGGGGGCAAACTGTTTTCTATGGGTTTGTATATACCTTCATATCATTTGATGATGATTTCGTGAATATCAACTTTTCCTTCTATTGTGACTGTTGTCGAGCCAACCTTAGGGATGATGGTTTTTATGACAGGGCAAGTGAAATCTTCGTGGCTTAAACATTTTCCATATTTGTCTTTCTGTACAATCGAGATTCCGTTTTTCGGTTTGCCTGTTAGGATTGAAATTTCAGAAACACCGTCAGAAAGTTCTATGCATAATCCATCAGAAGTATAGTATGACTGAATATCCCTGTCAAATGCTTTGATTGCATTACGCATATCACCTGTATGGAACTTGAATCCGAGGTTATCTACAGTGATTGGGTTCACATCGAAAGAGCGGATAGCTGCCCAGTTTGTTTTTGCGGACTCAAGTTTGCGTAGTCTGATGAATCTTGCCTGAACGCTTTCTCCTTTCCAGTTGATGATATATTGGCCCACCATATCATCAATCAAGGTGTTCCAATGCTTCCCGTCCACTGAATACTCCAATGTTGCGTGATCGTAGTAATCAACATCATCTACAGAATTACGTCCCTGCAGAATCTGAATTTCCGACACAGCTATGACATCTCCCAAATCGACGCCAGTCCAGGATTTGTTGTTTTGGGAGGAACCGGAAGTGTAATATGTTGTAGAATCGTTGTCGAACATCAGTTTACCCAATGTAGTGTAGACATTGGCAAATGAGCCGATTCCCTTCTTGTAAGCTGACTTTTTGCCTGCGAGTTGGAAGTAGACCTTGTTAGCCATATCGTCCATAGCATTTTCATAGAAAGGCTGCAGCTTTAATGTACCTGATTTATGTGCATTGTATGCTTCGATATCTTCTGCTCCCATTATGTTTGAGACATATTTCCTCCAGAATTTGTCATATTTTTCCTGCTCAAGGAGTTTTATCAGTTCGAGTACCTTCCTGCCTCTTGAGCCGAGCTTCTGGAACTCTGCAAGCCACGGATGAATCTCGCTTAGCAGCTGTTCATTCTTGCATATAGTCTCCAATTCTTCCGGTGTCTGTTCTATTTTTGTAAACTCGGTCATCAAGGCATCAAATTGCTCCTGAGTATAGTCATCTATGCGGAATGTTTCTGTTTCCCAGGATTCATTTCTCCTGTATCCGGTCTCAGTGTCGCAGCAATGTATTGCGAATCTTCTGTATGCTTCCTTAGCTTCGGGAACTTCTTCTTCGATGGCACGCTCCCAGTTATCGATAGGGTTATATGCCTTGATGTTCCAACTATAGTC
>Tibetan_p1__coassemble_137_pt1 | contig 47371 bp, 41 predicted proteins | sample Tibetan_p1__metabat2_high_PE_033 | metagenome-assembled genome bin Tibetan_p1
ATTTGTACCTCGTATCATCCAGATTCGTGTCCCTGGCGACTTTATCGGTGCCATCATCGGCAAAGGTGGAGAGGTTATCCAGAAGATTCAGAGAGAAACCGGTACAACTATCACTATCACAGAAGAAAACAACAATGGCGTTACTTCTGGAGTTGTTGACATCTTCGGAGAGAACAAAGAGTCAATGGATGCAGCTCTCAACTGGATAAACGGTATTTGTGCCGTTCCTGAGGTAGGAACAGTTTACCACGGTAAAGTTGTATCTATCCTTGAGTTCGGAGCATTTGTAGAGATTCTTCCAGGAAAAGAAGGTCTTCTCCACATCTCTGAGATTGACTGGTGCAAGACCGACAAGGTTGAGGACGTTCTGAATGTCGGAGACGAGGTTGACGTAAAATTGCTCGAAATCGACGAAAAGACCGGCAAGATGAGACTCTCACGCAAAGCTCTTATCGAAAAGCCTGAGGGATATGTAGAGCCAGAGCGCAAACCGAGACCACAGTCAGACAGAGGTCCGCGCCGTGACGACCGTCGTCAGGGAGGAGACCGCAGAAACGACAGAGGTCCACGCCGCGACGACCGCAGAAACGACAGGGGTCCACGTCGTGACGACCGCAGAAATGACAGCGAGTCAGGCAACAATGATCCGGAAATGTTCTAACAAGGACATACCCTATAAAGAAATGGTGACTGCAACGTAAACAGTCACCATTTTCGTTTATCTTCGCAAAGGAGCATTTTTTCAACATTTTAAACTTCCATTCAAGACAATTTGGTAACTTTGCAAACCGTATATAACGGGAAACAAGTTCAATAAACAGATAACTCAATAAACAGATTATGGATAAGAACAGTTACGCATTGGGTATGAGCATCGCCCATAATATGCTCTCATCAGGAATCAAGGAAATCAACTTCGAAGACTTCGCAGAAGGAGTAAAGGCTGTCCTCACAGGCTCAGAGCCGGCAGTTTCATTCAAAGAGGCAGGACAACTTCTCGACAAATATTTCGCAGAGCTTGAAAAAGCACAGCAGGAAGCAAGAGAAGCAGCAGGTGCCGCAATGAAAGAGGAAGGAGCCAAATTCCTTGCTGAGAACGCAAAGCAGGATGGTGTTGTCGTACTTAAGAGCGGTCTCCAGTATAAAGTAATTACAGAAGGCAACGGCAAAAAGCCTAAGGCTACAGACCAGGTAAAATGCCACTATGAAGGAACCCTCATTGATGGAACCAAATTCGACAGCTCATACGACCGCAACGAGCCTGCAGTATTCCCTCTCAACGGAGTGATTGCCGGATGGACTGAAGGTGTACAGCTGATGGCAGAAGGTTCGAAATACGAATTCTACATTCCTTACGACCTTGCATACGGTGAGCACGGTGCACCTGGAGCAATTCCTCCATACGCAACATTGAAATTCATTGTTGAGCTTATCGAGGTTCTCTAACACGAGGTTCGCCAACATAAATAATGGATTATATGGAAATATTCACCCTCGTTACGGGGGTGATTTATATTATTCTGGAAATACGGCAGAAAAGCCTGATGTGGGCGGTAGGCATAGTGACAAGCATTGCCGCTATGTATGTATTCTTCCGCCAAGGGCTTTATGCTTCATTCGGTCTCAACACCTACTACCTCATAATGTCTGTCGTGGGCATAATACAATGGAAACGCGATAAAAAAAGGCTCGGAACAACAGACAATGGCAAAACGGACGAGATACATCTGAACAAGTTGACAGGAAAGACCGTGGTCTTATCGGCAGCCATATCAGTTGCCGGAATATTAATTCTGAGCTATCTGATGATAATTCTGGAAAATCCGATGTCACTGCTTGACACTTGCATAGCAGTCCTGAGTGCCATAGCGACTTGGTGGCTTGCAAAAGCCTATCTGGAACAATGGTGGCTATGGATAATAGCAAATATCCTGACTACTGCAATGTGTGCAATCTCCGGATTATGGTGGATGTCAATTCTTTATTGCGGCTATGTCATCTCGGCTGTCATAGGACTTGTCCATTGGAAGCGCAACGGGCGTTATATAGAGAACATCTCCAAATAAAAACTTATCGACATAACCCGTCGCCCACAAACACAGTCCGGCCAGAAAAAGTACATTGACTAAAATTATGCGGAAAATAATTTTAAAGTTTTCATAATATACCACAATATACCATCAAGTTTTCACAATATACCATCAATGATAATCGTAGCAGATAGCGGAGCGACCAAGACGGACTGGCTCTTTTGTGACAATACAGACAACGGTCCGGCAACAACGGGTCGGGATATAATGAGTGTAAAAACACACGGTATAAATACAGCGACAATGAGTTCCGATGCAATCCTGCCGATTGTAGATGACCTTGTTGCCAAAGCCGGAACTGATGTTGCTGACAAAGTGGAATCTATCTTTTTTTACGGTGCCGGATGTATATCTGAACAGCAGACAGCCCCACTTGGAAAAATTCTCGGGGAGAAGTTCAGGAATATCAGGCATCTGGAAATTGAATCCGATATGGCAGGAGCAGCAAAAGCTCTGTTCGGAGACGGGAAAGGTGTAACCGCTATTTTGGGTACAGGGAGCAACAGTTGCCTGTGGGAGAATGGCAGAATAGTAAGAAATATCCTCCCCGGAGGTTTTATTCTCGGAGATGAAGGAAGCGGAGCCTGCCTCGGGAAAATGTTCCTCGCCGACTATTTCAAGGATTTGGTACCGGAAAGAATAAGAGAAAAGGCCAATCGCATTTTTGACATTTCGTATCAGGATGCAGTGATGAAAATCTATAAAGGAGATACTCCTTCAAGATATCTTGCATCATTCGCAAGATTCATCGTCGAAAACAAGTCAGACGAGTATGCAGCGGAACTGATTGAGAGAAATATCAGAAACTTCATAGAACGCTCTCTTGCAAGATATGGAGAAACCAGAGTAGGAGTGGTAGGTTCACTTGGTTTTGCCTGCAGGGAAGAACTCGCAGCGATAGGCTCTGAATATGGTCTTGAATTCGTGAAATTCCTTGCCTCCCCTATCGAATCACTGACAGATTATCATCTGGCAAAATACAACAACTCGGAAATTGCCCCATATATCGGATAAACGCCTATGTCATATAAAGAAAACTACCCTTCACAATTGCTCGAAGACGCTGTCGAAGCCATAAGTTCACTGCCGGGAGTAGGCAAAAGGAGTGCTCTACGCCTCGCCCTGCACCTTCTGAAACAACCCCAGGAAAATGTCTCCCACTTCACCAGCGCTATTGAAAAAATGAGAAATGAAATCAATTACTGCAGCACCTGCAAGATGATTTCGGACGGTCCGGTATGTTCCATTTGTTCAGATGCGACAAGAGACCACAACACAATTTGCGTCGTTTCAAGCGTAAGAGACGTAATGAGTATAGAAAATACGGGACAATATCGAGGTGTATACCACGTACTCGGAGGCATCATATCCCCTATTAATGGTATCGGGCCATCAGACCTGACAATAAGGGAACTCAAAGCACGCATAGAGGAACTCTCGGCGGAAAATCACGGAAACATAGAAGTAATCCTTGCATTGAGCGGTGATGTCGAGGGAGAAACCACATCATTCTACATCTACCGTCAGATTGAAAAATTCGGAATAAGAATCACATCACTGGCAAGAGGTCTTGGATTCGGGGATGATTTGGAATATGCCGATGAACTAACACTCGGACGTTCCATCACAAACCGCCAGATTTTCAAACCATAAACCAAACGACTCATAAAATAAAATTTGCCGTTTGGTAAAAAATACGTAATTTTGCAAGCTTATAAAGTCTAACCTTTCCGACAAAAAGGGCGAAAAAACGCCATCCGGGCCGGAGATAAAAACAGGGAGGTAGAGTATGATTGACATCTTCTACAGAGATAACGGACAAATCAATGTTTCCCAGTCAGAAACTGGTTTCACCACCATAAAATACGAAAATGTACTTTGGATTGACTTGTACTCGCCGACAGGAGATGAAAAGCGTGCTGCGGAAGCATTCCTTGGAACGACCATACAAAGCCGTGCACAGGCAGAAGAGATCGAGAGTTCATCACGTTATTTCGAAACTGAAAAGGCTATCTTCGCAAATACAAACTTCCTGATTCCGGGACCTGACGAATATGCAATGGAAACCGTCTCCTTCATATTGAAGGACCATATACTTACCACATTGAGAGAATGCCCGCTGAGAAGTTTCACAGACTTGCAACGCAGGCTTATGGCATTTCCTACTATGTATCCGTCCGGAAATATAATTTTCGTAAGCATTCTCGAGCAACGTATAGACCTTGATGCCGATATGGTAGAGTTGGTATCCAAGGAAATCGCCCAATACAACAAGAAACTGAACCTCGGAGAAGACATAAGTGAAGATTTCCTTATAGACATCAACCAGCTTCAGGACAACACGATGATGATCAGAGAGAACATCGTGGACAAGCAGCGCGTAATTTCAAGCCTCTTGAAAAGTTCGAAGTATCCGCAGGAACTGCTGCCGAAACTCAATGTGCTACTGAAAGACATCTCGTCACTTATCAACCACACGAATTTCAGTTTCGAACGTCTTGAATATCTCCAGAACACTGTTATCGGTCTTATCAACCTCGAACAGAACAAGATTATGAAAGTCTTCACCCTTGTCTCATTGATGCTGATGCCGCCGACACTGATTGCAAGTTTTTTCGGTATGAATGTTCCGTTCGGTGATTTCTTCACGAACTCGCTATGGGCGTGGGTGCTGATAGTTATCCTGATGCTTGCATCTTTCGGTGTGATTTTCTGGATTTTCAAACGTCACAATATGTTCTGACCTGTCCTGGTCCGGCATCACCTACCTTCTTGGATGATGCTCCAGTATATTGTTCTGCCAGGAAGCTGTTGACACGTGAGTGTATATTTCAGTAGTTGTAATACATTCGTGCCCGAGCATTTCCTGAACCACACGCAGGTCAGCACCATTCTCAACAAGATGCGTAGCAAAAGAGTGTCTGAAAGTATGAGGGGATATTTCTTTGTATACCATCGCTTTGAGAGCATATGACTTGACGAGTTTGAATACCCATACCCGGCTCAAAGCTGCTCCACGGGTATTGATGAAAAGAATATCATCAGTATTCCCTCCCAAAACAGGGCGCTCTGACAGATAAGCCCTTATTGCAGAGGCCGCCATACCACCCAATGGCACAATCCGCTCCTTACTTCCTTTTCCGAATACCTTTATGAAACCCTCCGACCAGTAAATATCGGAAACTTTCATAGAGCAAAGCTCTGAAACACGCAGACCGCATCCGTAAAGCACCTCAAGCACGGCCCTGTCTCTCAAGCCGCGCCAGTCTCCCCCGTCAGCGGCCTCAATGATGGCAGTAATCTCTTCAACAGAAAGCACTTGCGGGAGATAAACCCCCAATTTGGGAGTATCGACTTTGTCACAAGGGTTATCCTTAAGACTCCCCTCCAATACAAGATAAGAAAAGAAATTCCTCAAAGAACTCAGAATCCTCGCCTGCGAACGCCTCGAGACACTTCCGCGTGAAGTAAGATATGAAAGGATGTCATCGGGACCGGCATTGCAGGGCTCTCCCCCATACCATAAAAGAAATTTCTCCACATCGGAGCAATACGATGCCACCGTATTAGGTGACATTGCACGCTCGATGCGGAGATAATAGTTGTAGTCCTTAAGCAGGCGATTAGAGTGTTGCATACTTGCTGCCGTACTTCATCATCTGACCTACATAGTCATCAGAGTAATCCAAAGCGTAATCCACGACCTTGCCACCCTTGACAACAGGCACAATTTCAGGATTCACGAAACCACCATAAGGCTTGAGATTGAGAGCAGCATATCTTTCAAGAACCTCCTTGTGAAGGACAGGGTCAATGTCTACTGCATATTTTTCAACCAAAGCTTTACCTGCCTCGAAATCACCCTCAGACTTGATTCTCTGGATTTCAGCAAGAAGTTCAGCAAAAAGTCCTCGGAGAGCCTCATAATCATTTACAACGAAATATGTCTTTCCGTCTCTTGACTTCTTCTCTATCACATTGCCAGCAAGACCCTTCTCATAGCACCAGTCAGCGATAAGCTTGCGGTTCTGCATATGAGCCTCTGTATTAGGACGACCAAGCTCTACCCTTGTGAACTGAGTGAAGATTCCGTTGCGGATATAGCTTGCATACTGTGCCTTATAAGCTTCAGCGTCAGGAACGATGCCAAGCTCGACAAGTTTAGGGTCTGCAAGATAGTACAGTCCGAAAAGGTCGGCACGGGTTTCCTCAAGAGTTGAACTGTACTCTCCGAGAGCGTTAGGTGATGTACCAGGGAGAAGCTGTCCGCTGCCGTGACCGAGACACTCGTGAAGGTCTGTGTGGAGATTGTTGGTGATATCACCGTATTTCTTCTCCATCTCTATCTCCTTCTCATCCCAGGCAAATTCGCTCAGCATATTCTTCGGAGACTCCTGAGCAGCAAGGCTGTAGGCAGAAGTGATGTTGGCAATAGTAACGGATTTCGAGCCGTGCTCTCTTCTTATCCAGTCTGCGTTCGGAAGGTTGATTCCGATAGGGGTTGCCGGGTAGCAGTCTCCTGCAAGTGCAGCCACATTGATAACCTTAGCACTCACACCTTTGACTGTCTTCTTCTTGAAACGAGGGTCTACAGGAGAGTTGTCCTCGAACCACTGTGCGTTGGAGCTGATTACCTCTGTCCTGCGGGAAGCTTCCATATCCTTGAAGTTCACAAGACCTTCCCAGGTAGCCTTGCGTCCGAGAGGGTCATTGTAATCCTCCACAAATCCGTTAACGAAGTCAACCGTTCCGAGAGTGTCGTTGAGCCACTCGATGTTATATTCGTCCCAAAGTTTCAAGTCACCAGTCCTGTAATATTCGACCAACGAAGCTATGTAGTTCTTCTGAACCTGAGTTTCAGCAACTTGCGCTGCCTTTTCAAGCTCGGCACAGATTTTCTCAAGGGCAGTGCCGTAAAGTCCGCCTACCTTGTAGACCTCTTCACGTACCACTCCGTCCGCACCTTTGACAACCTTGCTGTTCAAACCGTATGAAACCGGAGTAGGGTCTTTAGGATCAATCATATCAGCGTAGAATTTCTCCACTTCTGCACGGGTCACGTTCTCATAGAAGTTCACGGCAGACTCAGCCACGATGTCACCACCTTTCTTTGTAGACTTGCGCTGCGGATAGATATTCGGATCATACATCACAGGAAGCAGTTCCGCACATTTGTCTCCGTCTCCGACAGCCTCCATAAGACTCTTGAAATACTCCTGAGAGCAAGCAGGATAAATCTTGTCTTCTGAATAATGATGGTGGATACCGTTGCTGAAGAACACTCTCTTTGCATAGACCTCGAATTGTGCAAACTCAGGTGTCGTACGGTCACCCTTGTAATTGGCTATAATATTCTCAAGGGTCTTGCGCACCGGAAGGTTGTATTTGCAGTTCTGCACCCATATAATGTCACGTCCGTACTTTGCAGCCTCTCCGAGGTGGTAGATATACTCTTTCTGCTGAAGAGAAAGCTCCTCCCATCCCGGAACCTTGTAGCGCATAATCTTGAGATCTGCAAATTCGTCAATCAGATAGTGGAAATTCTCGTCTGCCGCTTTCTGACCGCACGAGACCGCGGCTCCGGCAAGACCTGCAACTGTAACCATTTTGATAAACAAAGATTTCATAAATATTATATTATTGAATGTATAATCTGACCAAAGGCCAACTATGCAAATATAGCAAAAGTCGAGAGCAGAGGCAAATCACATTTGACTATGCCCAGACCAAAGCGTTTATATGTGCAAAGCACAAATATACTAATTTTTACAATACACTATACTCAGCCCCGTGTACATCCGTCCGAAGATTTTCGCAGTAATCAGAACCCAAAAAACAATAGATCGCATCGCCCCAAATTTGATGGAATAATCTATATTTGCCCCCCTGGAAATCATATTAGTTCAACTAATATAGCACAACTATGACAACTAACAAAACTATGCAAACATATAAACTGGCCATCCCAAAGAACCACTCATCAATCGAAATATTCCTCCAACAAAAAATGCAGGAACTTGAGAATGAATAATCTCACCTGTAAAAAGTCCCAACGACTTTACATAAGAACCTATAGTCCAAACAATTACCAACCTAAGCTAACAAAATCACAAAACAAGAAGAACCATTACAAACCTCAACAATACATTATTAATCAAATATTTACACCTTAATAAAAATATAGAATTAAAAATTTGGAATTATAGATAATTATCCATTACCTTTGGAAACACATAACAACACATCAAAAATGAAAACTAATATCCACCTGACAATCGTTGCCATAATTATGGCACTCGTCAGCTGCACTCCGAAGGAAGATCCCCAAGAGCTGCTGAACAATGTGTGCGACCAGATACGTGGAAAATACATATGCAAATCCATTACTTTCAAAGGCGAACCACTGGATTTGAACAACGATAGCATACGCAGTACCGACCTTATCGAAGAATTAGCACAATTGCCTAACTGCGATATGGCAATCAGAGACATATTAAGGATATTTCCGGCTCGCGAATATAACTCTGAGTCATCCATAAACATATTTGTACCGGCGCAGGTAATAGACTACGACAAAGTCGAACAAACTTACAAAATAAAAGAAATCGGTGCAGCATTATACCTTGCATTTGCATATTATGTTGATCAGCAGGGAAATATATCATTCATAACACAAAATGAAGAAATCACAGACTTCACAGATGAATCCGATTTTGAGATAACTGCTATAAACTTGCAATATTTCAAAGGGGACAGGATAGAGAGTCTGGAAAATGGAATTTTGAAAGCACTGGCCTATGGCTCATACTATGACTACAGCACAGAAAAACTGGTAACAGGTCCCGTTGAATATATTTATGAAAGAACTTCTTATTCTCTGTATTAGCTGCCTGCTGGTACCGATACATTCCGGCGCGCAGGAAGCGGAGAAAACGGACACACTTAAAGCGTCTGTAATCACATCTGAAAACGCCTCACGAAGTCTGGACAACGGACTCGTGAGGCTGGATAGCACAAAGCTTCTCACTATGCCTGTACTTTTCGGAAGTACGGATGTGATAAAGGTACTGCAGAATCTCCCTGGTGTAGCATCGGGAATGGAACTTATGTCCGGTCTGTATGTACACGGAGGAGACGGCAGCGACAATCTGTTCCTTCTTGACGGAGTGCCTGTCTATCAGGTAAATCATTTAGGTGGAATGTTCTCTGCATTCAACACCGACATCACGGAAAGTCTCGATTTCTACAAAAGCGGATTCCCTGCAAGATACGGAGGGAGACTTTCATCCGTTGTAGACATCACCACTTCCGACGGCGATATGCAAAAATTCGGAGGTTCGTTCACAATAGGACTCATCGACGGCCGTATCCGGCTCCACGGTCCAATCGTGAAGCGCAAACTCTCTTTTGATGTGGCAGTCAGACGCACCTGGCTGGACGCATTCACAAGCTCCGCCTACGCTATTATGAACCGCAACAACCCGAACAAGAAAAAGAACAGCTACTCCTTCACAGACGCAAACGCCTCCCTGACATACCAGCCATCGGAATCAGACAAACTTAAGTTGAGTTTCTTCACCGGCATAGACTACCTGAACCATTCAGAAACAACGTCTGAAAAATTTTACGGTGAAGAAATATATACAGGAGAAAGCGGAGAAAACTTGAAACTACGTTGGGGAAATCTGACAACAGCCCTGAGCTGGCAACATACAATCTCGGAAAGAACAGGGCTACGCGCACTGGCATATTTCTCCAAAGCCACATCCAACATATTTACAGGAGCGACAACACTGGAATTTGCAGACGATGTAATGACAACGACCTCCACTACCGAACACACACTCAACAATGTCCTCGCCACGGGAGGAAAATTCGCCGTCACATCCGGCTTCAAGCACCACAGCCTCCACACCGGAGTGGACTATCAGCACAACTGGTACCGTCCTGAAAGAACAGCGACATTGACACCGGGAAATTCCAGACCGGAAACAAAAGAATCAAACAGCAATCTGCAATCAGACGAAATCTCTATTCACGCAGAAGATGCAATGACTTACGGCCCGTTCAAAATGAACATCGGACTCAGACTGGACGGATATTTCCAGGGAGGAAAAGTGATGTTCCATCTCCAACCAAGGGCATCAGTGCAATACAATCCATCCAAAGTCATATCACTGCACGCCTCATACACAAATATGGTACAGTACAACCACCTCGTATCATCGGTCTTCCTCGACCTGCCTACCAACCTGTGGATGCCTGCCACAGACCGGGTAAAACCTTCGGAATCACATCAGGTGGCTGCCGGCATATCCGCAAATTTCCTGAAGCACTGGCGCATAAATCTTGACGGATACTATAAGACAATCCGAAACTGTGTCCTATACTCCGGTTCCTCATCCCTGTTCCCTCCTGTAGAAGAATGGGAGAGCAATCTTGCTGCCGGGAAAGGCAGAGCTTATGGAGCCGAACTGGAAGCAGGATATACATCAGACAAATGGAACGCCACCGTTTTCTACACCTTGTCCTGAAGCAAACGGCTATTCGAGGACCTGCACCCCGACTGGTTTGATGACAGATTCGACAACAGACACAAAATAACTGTCACGGCACTTTACAGAATCAACAGGATGGTGGAGCTTAGCGCGCAATGGAATTACCACAGCGGCAACAGGGTCACAATGCCGGAACAGATAGCCGATGGTGAAAATGGTCCCACCTTGCTTTATCCAAAACCATACAACGCAAAAATGCCTGATTATCACAGGCTTGATATAGGGTGCAATATCCGCAGAATCTCAAAGCGAGGACACGAACAGGTCTGGAATGTCAGCATCTGCAACGTATATTGCAGGATGAATCCGATAATGATGTCATTCTGCTACAGAGAAGACGGCACGCCTGCTGCCAAACTCTACTCTATCGTCCCGATTATCCCGTCATTCAGCTACACAATCAAGTTTTAAGCAACAGCAGATGATACACTCGAAAACGATAATATGCGCTATTGCCGCACTTGCAATATTTTCCGCTTCGTGCGAGAAAATCATCGACCTCCCCTTCAGGAGCGATTCCAACCGTCTTTTCGTCGAATGTTTCCCGGCAAACGGAAGTGACACCACTTTTGTTACAGTTGTCGGAACAAGAACCGTAAGCAAAAATCCAACTTCCAGGCCTCTTGACAATCTGTCCGTCAAAATGTCCGTAAACGGGAAGGCTTGCACAGTAAAACCCTATTCAAGAGACAGTTATAAAAGCGTATTCTACACTGTCGAGCAGTTGGAACACGGTGATGTCCTTGCAATGGAAGCCTCGGCAGACAACTATCCGTCCGTATCTTCAAGTACCGTCATTCCGGAAAACCACGACTTCGGATTCGACTGCAAAAGAACTTTGGAAAAGGGAAGCATCATCCACAGACTCACTCTTCCTGACAATACCGCAAACCCCTATTACGGTGTCAAACTCGACGGAGTCATAAAATATGATTTTGTTTCGTGGGAAACCGGAAGTCCGGAATATGAAAAATACGAAAAGCCCATCGACCTCGGCTCATTAATAGCATACAGACCCGGAGGAAGTCCTGAAGACGAAGTAGGAGAACTCAAGACCATCATAACAAGGGATGTCAACGGCGATATGATGGTGATATTCGAAAAGAAAGGCAACACTCCCGGTCCGATAGAGATAATCATAGACATCCCATATGTCCGGGACAGATACGACCTGACAACTCTCACAGACACTTTAGTGAGACGCTGTCACTACAACCTCGAGGTATTCAGTATGGACCGTAACACATACAGGTTTCTCAACCCGAAAATCAACTATGCCCTGCTGTCGGCCGGGCTAATCCCTCCGTTCCTGAATGTGACAAACATCGACGGTGGCTATGGAATGATGGCCGGAATGCAGCGGCGCGAAACCGGATGGATGCTGAATCTGGACCCGATTTTATAAATCATCATTAAATTCGTACGTAAATCTATAATGGTTCATTGAACACTTGAACGATGCATAGTTATCTATGTTGCATATTGATTGTAACTGACCACTGAATTCCTAACTGTCACGACCAGGAAAAAACTTGTGCCTATACCATAAATCTTTATTGTTGCACCATAAAAAGAATAAGGAGAATCATAATCATCTGCACATAAATCTGACCTCGTAGAATCCGAACTAATTATGAAATAATCTGTTTCGTCCGAAGACAGCAGAAAACTCTTTTCATCATCAATATAACTGCCATCTCCATAGGTTACTTGAATTGTTTTGTTGGTTTTATTGATGAAATACCATTCGGACTCATTTACATATTCTGTCTTGGTGCAGGATACAACACTAAATACGACTATACCAGTAATTAAACAAGTTTTCAACATCATTTTTGTCCCCTCTTTAATACGATTTAACATTATTCTTCCATTCATTCTATGTACATCCTGTAAGAACAATTAATAATACAACGAGTTGTAACAAATGAAACAATTTCATAGTTGATTATATTTATATAACCCTAAATTCCGCAGCCAAAGCCGCTAAAAAAGTTAAAAAGCCCTGATAAAGAAACTCTTATCAGGGCTTGCGAATGTCAGAAATTTCACCTAAATTAATGATGCTATTCAAATAAAGTAAGAAAGGCGCGCTTGAACGCATCATCACCCGCCTTGAGAAACAGTCCAGAGTCGTTATCCGCAACTTGAGGCGCAGGACTTTGGTGGTTCACCAATCATCGGAATAAAAAACGTTCAATCTCGACTCAAAGCGTTAAAACTTTTGGAAGTTTGCGGAATTGAGGATAAATAACCTATTTTGCGTTTTGAGAGACACTCACCCATTGGAAATAGTCACAATGATAAATCTGTGCCCTAAAATGACGGGGTTTGCCTGTATTGTTTTCCTGGAGGTCAACGATAATCTGATGCCTATTATTGCTGGTACGTATGGAAAACCACGGAGCAGTATAATCATATTCTCCGCTGGCATGGTCTACACTACCTATCGTAACATCATATATCTCAACACCTTCCTTCTCTGTGGTATAATAGATACAGTCAAAGTAAAATTCGCCCTCTGTATACAGGTTTACAGTCTGGGCTTCTGCACTGACCGTCACATCAGAATCAGAAACTTTGATGGTATTTTCTCCGTTGCCTATTCTACACCCGGATAAGCACATCAGAGCCGCAATCAGATAACTCGTCAGAATTAATTCCCTTGCCATAGATTGATTTACATTAAAGTATTTATTTCGTATATGTTATCAAACGAAAGTTCCAAGTGTAATTATGACCTTCTGGATTGAAGGTATCCTTATAGTAAAATCCGTCACCATTACCATGCCATCCAAAATTACAATGAAAATAATTCCCATCATATCCATCAATCACCCATGCATGACCATATACAGATCCTTTTCCGCACCCTCCTAAATACACAGGATATCCCATATCAATAGAAGCTTTTGCCTTTTTCTGGTTGTTTTTTCCAAACCCAAGATATTTATTCACATCCTTGTAACCATAATTGTTTAGTGTTCTTTTAGCACCATCCGCTTGTGCCCAGGAGCCGTTATCATATCTTACTTTACAATTATATGATTTTCCAAGTTCGTAAACAAAGGCAGCTACTTGTTCCTGAGCTTCGATTGAGCCAAAATTACTAATATCGTTGTAAGGATAGACGGTCTTCATTGTACTCCATTGGCAATTCTTGCCATCATAATTCATACTATTAGATGTCTCATTATAAGCCATAATTTGGGCAACAGCTATCGCAACACATCCTGGAGCAGCATTGTTTGGAGTTCTGCTATTAAAAGGCCAACTTTGGGTCCATCTTGTGGAAAGGAGACCATGTTTAGCTATTGCCCTTGTGTCAATGTTTTTTTCATTATTCTGAATAGTTGATTCTGCTTCTATGCAACCCATAGCCGAAGAAAGAATTATCGTAGGTATAAAGGACTCACCCATACTTGTAAATTCGTACTCCTCATCAGTATATGTCATTCCTTTCACAGATAATGATGCCTCAGAAATCAAACTATAAGCAACAGCAAAATCATTTGAAGAAATCTGTCCCTTATCTGTAATACAATAAACAAAATTGCCCAATTTCCGGTTGGCGGACATTACAGCAAATCCGTTGTCTCCCTCAAAATTTACTATATAAAGCAATGTATCAGGGATTTCTGCCCGCAGATTACCCTTCGTACAAATACCGATATCGTCTGCGCCAAATGTAGTGACATCCTTTTCAGAATAATTCTTTGGCATACTTGCTTTTGTATTTGACATGTCTGCAAATCTATCAATCAGTAGTTCTAATCCCGTTAAGGCTTCATCAAGATCTATTACTTCACTGTCAGTACAATTATCCAAAGCCTCTTCTGGTGAAAAATTATACTCTTGACTGCAACCGACAATCAATAATGCCAAAAGAAAAAAATAGACTTTATTCATAGTTATTCATAGTTATTCATAGTTATTTATGGTTATTTAATGGTTATTTAATTTTATTGTTATCCTAAATTCCGCAGCCAAAGCCGCTAAAAAAGTTAAAAAGCCCTGATAAAGAAACCCTTATCAGGGCTTGCAAATGTCAGAAATTTCACCTAAATTAGTGATGCTTTTCAAATAAAGTATGTATCACTCCTGACATTATCACTATGGCGAAATTAGCAATTAAATCTGACAATATCACTCCTTTTGGAGGAATTTATTCAATTTTCAATCTTTTTTATACTTCCGGCCTTCGTAAAACCATAGGCAAATCGTGGCTTTATCCACAACCATACTGGACCCGATTTTATAAATCAAGAGGCATCATACTTCAAGTGAAGAACATTCGCTATATTTGCGTGGAATTGGCGATGCTGACAAACAGTGCCGCAATTCCCGCCGTAAAAATGATTATTTATGAAGGAAAGATTCTGCAATATATTCAAACCAGCTGCTGCAGCCGCTGTGCTCATAGCCGCCAGCCTGCTGGGTTCCTGCTCGAAAACACTTGATTCTGACTATTACATACCATCGCAAAGCATAAGAAACAACAGCGGTCTGGAAAGAATCCCGTCACCGGATACAAGACATACATTCATACTATTCTCATTGGGACACAATAACCTCGCAAATTCCCTGAAGGAAGATATTGAGGAAATAAAACGAGGATTCCTGCCTGCCGGAAAACGTACCGACAATGCTTTCCTGGTATTCAGTCACAATGCCTCACACGAGGGATACTGGTCTGCCCCATCCGAACCTGTACTGATGAGAATCTACCGCAAGACTTCCGGAGAAATCGTAACAGACACATTGAAAGTCTGGAGCAACACAACCATATCTGCAAGTGCCGCTACAATCAGAGAAGTGTTTGAAATCGTACAAAAGGAGTTCCCATCAGCAAGCTACGGAGCATTGTTCTCCTCACACGCCACAGGCTACCTCCCGGCAGGATTCTATCTCAACCCCGACTCAATATTCTATTATTCAGATACTTACATCGAGCAACCGGATACTTACAAGGAAAATACGGACACTTTCCATAAAAGGCAGAAACAGGATACATCTTTTCCGGTACCTTATACGGAGCCGGACTACCCATCTGACTGGCCGCTTGTAAAAAGTTTCGGCCAGGATGTCAGCAACAGGCTATCATACGAAATCGACATTATGGACCTGGCAGAGGCCATTCCGATGAAGTTGTCCTACATTCTGTTCGATTCCTGTCTGATGGGTGGCATTGAAGTAGCATACGAACTGAAGGATAAATGTGATAAGATAGGATTTTCACAAGCCGAAGTCCTCGCTGACGGATTTGTCTACACATCATTGGGAAATCATCTCCTCAAAGGCGACCCGCACCCAGAAGCTATATGCGAAGATTACTTCAACTCGTACGACATCCGGAGCGGGGTCTACAGGTCGGCGACAATATCCTGCATCAGCAGCCAGGGGCTTGACGCTCTTGCGGATGTCTGCCGAAAACTGTTCGATAAATACCGGAGTACTATCTACGGGCTGCCACCATACAACATACAGAAATATTTCCGGGAAAACCACCATTGGTTTTACGACCTTGAAAGCATCATAGACAACATAGGTGCGGAACCGCAAGAAATGGAGGAGTTCCGTCAGGCACTCGACGGATGCACAATCTACAAGGCGGCAACACCTTCCTTTATGCTCGGGGCGGGAGGTTTCGAAGTGAACACATTCTCAGGGTTGTCGATGTATCTGCCGTCAGACGGCCACAAGGGACTGGACAAGTACTATCAGAAACTGAAATGGAACAAAGCCACTGAGCTGATATTGTAACAGAGGCAAAGGAACAGAGACAAAGAAGCAGGAGCAGAAGTAGAGGAGAGGGGTGAAGACTGATGAGCAGGAGCAGAGACATAAATAGCAAAGGCAAATAGGTATAAAGTTTTGCAGTTCAAATATTTTTACTATCTTTGCAGCCCTCTAAAAAGTTTCGACTTTTTGGTGCAATGGGGTTTCCCATTGTGGAAACTGAGTAACACATTTTAAATCAAACAAAAACAATGAAACACATTGAACTTAAAGGCTGTGTTCGCGAAGCAAGCAACAAAGCAGCAGTAAAGGCTATCCGCAGAGAGGGTAACGTACCTTGCAACCTCTATGGACTTGGAATGGAGAACGTTCTTTTCACAGTATCTGCAAAAGATCTCAAGAGCATTACTCACACTCCTAACTCATACATCATTGACCTTGAGCTTAGCGACGGAAAGAAATTCTTCGCAGTTCTCCACGAGGTTCAGTACCATCCAGTTACCGATGAGGCTCTCCACGTTGACTTCCTCGCTGTTTGTGAGACCAAACCAGTTGCTATCGATGTCCCTGTTGTTGTTACAGGTCACTCAGAGGGTGTTAAACTCGGTGGTAAGCTCCTCGTTTCTTCACGCAAGCTCCGCATCAGCGCTATGATGGATCAGCTCCCAGACCTTCTTGAGGTTGACTCAACTCACCTTATGATCGGCAAGCAGATTGTAGCAGGCGACCTCAACTACGAGGGTGTAAATATCCTTTCTCCAAAAGCTACTATCATCTGCTCTGTTCGTCCAACCCGTGCAACTCAGCAGGCTAAGAACGAGAAATAGTAATCTGGTATGAATTATTTGATTGTCGGTTTAGGAAATATCGGCGTCGAATATGCCAACACCAGACACAATATGGGATTTATGGTATTGGATGCTTGGGCTCAAGCATCCAATATTGTTTTTGAGTCTGGAAGATACGGCAGCACGGCGTGTATTTCCTTCAAAGGAAGAAAATTCTACCTTCTGAAGCCATCAACCTATATGAACCTCAGCGGAAAAGCCGTAAGATACTGGATGAATGAGTTGAATATCCCGGTGGAAAATCTTATGGTTATCTCCGACGACTTGAACATTCCTTTCGGTACTCTCCGTCTCAGAAAAGGTGGAAGTGCAGGAGGACACAACGGGTTGACAAACATCAACGAACTGCTCGGAACACAGGAATATGCCAGAATCAGAGTAGGAATCGGAAACGACTTCGGAAGAGGTCATCAGGTAGACTTCGTGCTTGGACAGTTGTCTGAAGATGAACTGAAACAGATGGAGGAGATTTCAAAACGAGCCATCGATGGTGTACGCACTTGGGCTATGATGGGTGCAGACAGAGCTATGAATGTTGTAAATACCAAGCCCAAAAACACCTGCAAAACTGAACAGCAAGGGTAAAACCATCAATTTACGCTCTCTACGCCCGTTTTTGAAGCAAAATGTTTGGATATTACATAGATATTCCATATCTTGGCGGGAGTTTTTCACGAAAGTTTAACGAACTAATAAAAACAAAACGATGAAAGAGCTTGTAGAACAAATCAACGAACAGTACGCAGTTTTTGCTGAGAATGCAGCTGCTCAGATTGAGAAAGGCAACAAAGCCGCTGGAGCACGTGCCCGCAAAGCTGCTTTGGAAGTTATGAAACTTATGAAGGAATTCAGAAAGGTTTCTGTAGAAGCTTCTAAATAATATGCCTTACAACATCTAAATCTAAAAAGGACTTGACTCACAATATGTGCTTGTCAAGTCCTTTACTTGTTTTCTAAATCATATCATTCCTTTCTCGCATATCTTTTATACGCAACTGCGTATTGGCCGTACCACGATAGTAGTTTTCAACTATGGAATAACATACATCCACAGGATTTCCGGCCTTTATATGGTCGAAGAAACCGGCCATATTGAAAGCGATAGCTGATATATGGTGATAAGGATGCGATTCTTGAATCAATTCAAGTTTGAGATGTCCTCCTTCGGCTCCCACCTTACGTCCGTTTCCGTTATCATAGACATTTTCCGTCAGGAAAACAGGAGCTGAATTGCCAGGACCGAATGGCTGGAACTGCTTTAAAATCCTAAGAAATTTAGGCGTTATCTGAGAAAAGTTCAGCCCGGCATCTACATCCACAATTGGTGTCTTCATCTGAGGCACAATCCTGCTGGAGATGAATTTCTCGATACGTTCACAGAATTGTGGCAGATTCTCTTCCTTTAAAGTAAGGCCGGCTGCATAGAGATGACCGCCGAAATTCTCCAGAAGATCCGAACAACTTTCAATCGCGTCATACAAATCAAATCCGTGAACGCTTCTGGCTGAACCTGTTACAAGACCTCCTTGAGATTGAGTAAGCACTATCGTCGGTTTATAGAAAGCTTCCACAAGTCTTGAGGCTACGATGCCTACTACGCCTTTATGCCACTTCGGATTATACACAATTGTAGCGTTTCTGCTCGACAGGCAGGAATCCGTACGCACCATTTCAAGTGCTTCCTGTGTTATCCTACGGTCTATATTCTTACGGTCATTATTGTGCTCATTGATTTCAGCCCCTATTCTGAAGGCAGTCTCGACATCAGATGCCGTTAGAAGTTCTACTGCCATACGGCCAGACTCCATTCTCCCGGCAGCATTGATTCTCGGACCAATCTTGAATACAATATCATCGATTGTTATGTGAGTCGGCTCCAGACCGGAAAGCTGAATCATAGCCAAAAGTCCCTCGCGCGGGCTTTCATTGAGTTGTTTCAGTCCGAAATGCGCAAGAATCCTGTTTTCTCCTGTCACGCTTACAAGATCCGAAGCTATACTGACTACTATAAGGTCAAGAAGAGGGATAAGTGTTTCGAAAGGTATGCCGTACTGCTGCGAATATGCCTGTACAAGTTTGAAACCCACCCCGCATCCTGAAAGATCATCAAAAGGATAGTTGCAGTCTTCTCTCTTGGGGTCAAGAACAGCTGTAGCACAAGGCAGTTCGTTCTCCGGAAGATGGTGGTCACAAATAATCATATCTATGCCTTTGGACTTGGCATAATCGACTTTTTCGTTGGCTTTGATGCCGCAGTCAAGGGTTATAATCAGACTGAAACCGTTTTCAGCTGCCCAGTCTATGCCCTTATACGACACGCCATAGCCTTCGTCATATCTTTCCGGAATATAGAAATCCACATCATATGTCAGCCTTCTCAGGAACGAGAAGACCAGAGAAACAGCAGTCGTACCGTCTACATCATAATCTCCATACACAAGAATACGCTCACCAGATGACAAAGCCTTGTTCAATCTTGAAACTGCCTTGTCCATATCTTTCATAAGAAACGGGTCGTGCAGGTCTGCAAGGTCCGGTCGGAAAAACGAACGGGCTTGCTGGAAAGTATTGATACCCCTCTGGACAAGCAGTTGAGCAAGTACAGGGTCAACTCCAAGTTCAGAAGAAAGCCTGCTGACGGTTTCAGCATCGGCATTTTCCCTAAATATCCATTTTTTCTCTATTGACATAGCATACAAAGATAAGATTTTTGTTTGTATTTGCGAAAATATTTTAAGCAAATCGGATTCAGACCCATAAGCTGAATCACAAGTGAAAAAAAATATGTAACTTTGCGTTTTGCACATATGTGCGAACATAAATGATTATTATCAATAAAACATATACGACTATGAGCATCAACGACCTCAACGAACAGGAACAATTCCGTAGAGAGTCTCTGGCAAAGCTCAGAGAACTCGGAATAGAGCCTTACCCGGCTGCACTTTATCCAGTCAATGCTTCGACTCAGGAAATAAAGGACAACTACGATGCGGAGAAAGGCAATTTCCAGGATGTAGTCATCGCCGGAAGGATTATGTCCAGAAGGATTATGGGCGCTGCATCATTTGGAGAAATTCAGGACGAGACCGGACGCATACAGATTTATGTGAACCGCGACGAAATCAGCAATGGCGAAGACAAGACTATGTACAACACAGTTTGGAAAAAACTGCTTGACATAGGTGATATAATCGGAGTCAAAGGTTTCGCATTCATCACCAAGACCGGACAACTTTCAGTTCACGTCAAAGAACTCACACTGCTCAGCAAATCACTGAGAGTGCTCCCTATTGTCAAAGAGAAAGACGGGGAAGTTTTCGATGCTTTCTCTGACCCGGAGATGAAATACAGGCAGAGATATATTGATCTGATTGTAAATCCTTCTGTAAGAGATACTTTCGTCAAGAGAAGCCAGATTATAGCAACAATGAGAGAGTATTTCAACGAGGCCGGATGCCTTGAGGTCGAGACTCCGATACTGCAAGGTATACCGGGCGGTGCATCGGCAAGGCCATTCATCACCCATCACAATGCTCTTGACATTCCTTTGTATCTGCGTATAGCCAATGAGCTTTATCTAAAGAGACTTATCGTCGGAGGCTATCACGGAGTTTACGAGTTCGCAAAAGACTTCCGCAACGAAGGAATGGACAAAACTCACAACCCGGAGTTTACTTGTATGGAGATTTATGTAGCATACAAGGATTATATCTGGATGATGGAGTTTGTGGAAAATCTGCTGGAGAAAATCGCTCTCAAGCTTCACAACACCACAGAAGTCACAATCGGAGACAAGAAAATCGACTTCAAACCTCCTTTCAGAAGGCTTCCTATGCTTGAGGCTATCAAGGAATATGCAGGTGTGGACATTGCAGGAATGGACGAGGATCAGCTACGTCAGGTATGCAAGGATCTTCACGTAGAAACTGATCCGTCATTCGGAAAAGGCAAGCTTATTGATGCAATATTCGGCGAGTACTGCGAGGACAAGCTCGTTCAGCCTACATTCATCACAGACTATCCTGTGGAGACCTCACCTCTTTCGAAGCGTCACCGCTCTAATCCGGAACTTACTGAAAGATTCGAGTTGTTCGTTTACGGAAAGGAACTGGCAAATGCATACAGCGAGTTGAACGACCCTATCGACCAGTATGAGAGATTCCAGGAACAGCTCAAACTCAAAGACAAGGGTGATGACGAAGCGATGTTCATCGATATGGACTTTGTAAGAGCTCTGGAATATGGTATGCCTCCGACATCAGGAATGGGTATGGGTATTGACCGTCTGACAATGTTTATGACCAACTCCCCTACTATCCAGGATGTGCTATTCTTCCCACAGATGCGTCCGAAGAACAATTAAAGAATACAGATTGATAATAATCCCCGCGAATGTAAGCGCACAGGCCTTCCGTTCACGGGGATTGCTTTGAAAGCAAATCAAACAAAAATGGGAAAATTCAAAAGACTTTGGCTCGCTGCAGCATCAGTCGTTGCTTCCGTAGCTTCCGTATTATTGTTGACATCCTCTTCAAACCAGTCGAATGAAGGCTGGAAGAAAACGGAAATGAAAATTATCAACAATAAGCACAATACTATGAAAGTATTGGTTATCAACAACAAACAGGATATGAAAACTCTAAGGAGAGTCTGCTCTGACTTGACTGTTGATATGATACAAAGCAAAAGTTATCAACAATTGTGCGAAAAGATGATTGCCACAGTCAGCTCACCGGAACAGGATGGAGTCGGACTTGCAGGACCGCAAGTAGGCATATCAAGGAGAATAGTAGCTGTACAGAGATTCGACAAGGAGGGACATCCGTTCGAAGTCTATCCGAATATAAGGATAACGAACGCCAAGGGTAAAAGGACTGCCGGAGAAGAAGGCTGCCTGAGCATTCCCGGGGAAAAAGGCGAAGTGGAAAGATATAATAATATCGACATTACCTACACCTCACCCGCTACGCTGCGCGACACTACTGAAAACATAAAAGAGTTTACTGCCGTGATTTTCCAACACGAATGCGACCACCTCGACGGTATCCTGTACACTGATTACAAAAAAGACAACATAATTGATGGTATGAAAATAATTCTCGACATAGAAAACAACGGCGAAAGAAAAATCACCGCAATTCCGGAAGGTGTATGTTCACGGGAGATTGACATCGTTCTCGAAGGCGCTACCATAAAGAGCGTAGTATACACGGGAGGTTGTGACGGCAATCTCAAAGGAATAGGTTCACTGCTAAAAGGAATGAAGGTTGGAGATGCCGTAAGCCGTCTCGAAGGCATCACCTGCGGCAGAAAATCCACATCCTGTCCTGACCAGCTTGCCAAGGCTCTCCGCGCCATTAGCAAATAATCTCCCCGGCCAGATACAAAGGCAGCAGATAACAAAGAAACAAACGAATTGAAATGGCTATGAATGACACACCTGTCCTCAACGCACACAACAAGCAGGAGCATCCTCCTATGCACAGTGCGGAGCACATCCTGAATGCGACAATGGTCAAAATGTTCGGATGCCCAAGATCCAGAAACGCCCACATAGAGAAAAAGAAGTCCAAATGCGACTATCTGCTTGACAGTGAGCCTACTGAAGAACAAGTCACAGCAATTGCAGCCAAGGTAAACGAAGTGATTTTACAACACCTCGACATAACAGCGGAATATATGAAACGCGAAGAAGCTGCAAGTATAGTGGATTTGAGCAAACTTCCTGAAGATGCATCCGAGACATTGAGAATCGTCCGAATCGGTAATTATGATGCCTGTGCCTGCATCGGAGCACACGTTTCGAACACAAGCGAAATAGGCACATTCAAGATAATCAGCCACTCATTTTCTGAAGGTGTATGGCGAGTCAGATGGAAATTGGAACATAATGCTGAAAACCAATATTGATACTGAATATTGACACTGGATATGAAAGCATATACATACATCAGTAAAGGGCATTTCGCTATGACGGAAAAGCCGGAACCTGCAATTCTTGATCCTAAAGATGCAATTGTACAGGTGACACTCGGCAGCATCTGCAGCAGCGACCTGCACATCAAGCACGGAAGTGTTCCGAGAGCTGTACCTGGGATTACACTCGGCCACGAGATGGTCGGAATAGTAAGGCAGGTCGGTTCCGAAGTAAAATCTGTCAAGCCGGGAGACAGGGTTACTGTAAATGTCGAGACATTCTGCGGAGAATGCTTCTTCTGCCGCCACGGATACGTAAACAATTGTACTGACCCGAACGGAGGATGGGCTTTGGGATGCCGCATCGACGGAGGACAGGCGGAACTGGTGCGGGTACCTTATGCAGATCAGGGTCTTGACAGAATACCGGACAGCGTCAGCGATGAACAAGCATTGTTTGTCGGTGATGTGCTTGCGACCGGATTCTGGGCTGCAAAAATTTCAGAAATCAAGAACGATGACACTGTATTGATTATCGGAGGAGGTCCGACAGGTATATGCACATTGCTGTGCGTTATGTTGAAGAAGCCGAAACGAATTGTGCTGTGCGAGAGATCTGAACAGAGGAGACACTTCGTACAGACACATTATCCTGACGTAGAAGTGGTTACGTCTGAAGAGTGCCTCAAAATCATAAAATCCTGCGACAGGGGCGGTGCTGATGTCGTAATCGAGGTGGCAGGCGCAGACTCTACATTCAAGCTGGCTTGGGAATCAGCCCGTCCAAATGCAATTGTGACTGTAGTTGCATTGTACGACAAACCTCAGATACTTCCTTTGCCTGATATGTACGGCAAGAACCTGACATTCAAGACCGGAGGTGTGGACGGATGCAATTGCGCGGAAATTCTCGCCCTGATTGAGCAGGGACTTATAGATACAACTCCCCTTATAACACATCGAGTAAAACTTGACAACATTGAAGAAGGCTACAGAATCTTCGAGAGCAAATCAGACAATGTTATCAAAGTAGCCGTAGAAATGTAATGCCACCCGCACCAGCGGAAATGAGAATCACAGTTTCACGCTCTGGCTCTGTGCGAGTCTCGATTTCCTCTGCCAGAGGAGGAACCACAACAATAAAACAGCAGCAACCGCACCAGCTGTCAAGTTAGACAAGCAAGCCCCAAGGCGCAAACCTTCAGGGGCTTGCATTATATATGAGACTACAACTACAGTCATAAAAGTTGCCGGCACAAGGACTATCCAGTAATTCTTGCGGTTTACGGCCATATAAACAGCTGCAGTCCAAAGAAAAATTGCAGCAAGAGTCTGATTAGACCAAGCAAAATACCTCCAGAGTATATCAAAATTCACCTGAGTCAGTAAAATGCACACAGCAAACAGAGGTATAGCTATGAGAAAACGCTTGAGAAGTTTGTCCTGCTTCAGACCGGTAGCATCCGCCAATGTAAGCCGGGCACTTCTGAAAGCGGTATCACCACTTGTAATAGGGCACGCAACAACACCAAGCACGGCAAGAATCGACCCGAAAGTACCAAGCAATCCTTTAGAAATACTATTGACGACAGTGGCCGGGCCTCCTGCTGCAACTGCGTCGCTGATAGCCGGAGTATCCCCGAAGAATGCAATCGTAGCTGCACACCAAATCAGAGCAACAACTCCTTCTACTATCATTGCTCCGAAAAACACAGGCTTGCACTCCCCCTCCTTTGTTACGCATCGCGCCATCATAGGTGACTGGGTAGCGTGAAAGCCGCTTATTGCTCCGCAGGCAATAGTTATGAACAAGAATGGAAATACCGAAAGTCCCCGTGGATGAAGATTCTCGAATGTAAGTTCCATCATATGCACACTCCCGTTGAACTGCCCGATAACGATAGCAACAGTTATTCCCACTGCCATTATCAGCAACGCCGCACCGAACAGCGGATAAATCCTGCCTATGACCTTATCTATTGGAAGTACAGTGGCGACTATATAATATACGATAATGACTACGCTCCATATGACGGCAGACATCCCTGTCATAGTGGACAGCAGCGCAGCAGGTGAACTTACGAAGACCGTACCCACTAAGATGAGAAGCACAACAGAAAATGCCCTCATAACATTACGCATACCCTTACCGAGGTATTTACCAACTATTTCAGATACAGATATGCCATCATTACGCAGAGATATGACTCCCGACAAATAATCGTGCACCGCTCCTGCAAAAACACATCCGAGAGTTATCCAGACAAATGCCACCGGACCGAACATTGCTCCGAGAATCGCTCCGAAAATAGGTCCTGTCCCCGCAATATTCAGGAATTGGATAAGAAATGCCTTATACCACTGCATAGGCACATAATCGACTCCATCGTCAAGGCGTTTTGCCGGAGTCAGGGAATTATCGTCATATCCTATTATTTTCTGGACATATTTGCCATAAAAGAAATATCCTGCCACAAGAAAGGCAAGACAAACTGCAAATGTTATCATTGTGTGGTCAATTTTTGAAATCACACAAATGTAATGCATATCTGTCGAAAAAGAAAGAAGAATACCGAGAAAAACCTGTTGTTTAGTGAACCCCCGAGCACGCAAAAATGCGTTCTACAGCACTGCAAGGCCTGACACCGTGCCCAGGGGTATTCTGTTTGTTACCCCTAAGCACGCTAATCGGACTTTCAGGTTGTAAAGTCAAAGGTTGTGTGCTTAGGGGTTTGCGTTTCCAATCGTGCAACAATTTTTTCAGGTAATCCAAAGTATTTCCTTTTTAGACTTTTTAAGATATATGCTTAATGACTTTTGTTTACACAGGGTTTTCCCGGTGAGCCTGAATATAATTAACTTACAACGGTTTTACCAACCGTTTTTGTCAATTATATCGAGTATGTTGGCCGGACGGATTAAAAAAAAGCGACGATTCAGATGAACCGTCGCTTGAGTGCGGATGGCGAGACTCGAACTCGCACAGGACAACTCCCACTACCCCCTCAAAGTAGCGCGTCTACCATTTCGCCACATCCGCTTTGAATTGGGATTGCAAAGGTACGATAAAAATCTTAACCTGCAAATTTTTCTGAACTTTTTTTGAAAAAATCTTCAATTTTCTGACATTTTCCGGAAAAAGACATAGATTTAAGCATCTTTTCCCTATATATGAGAAATCAAAAATCCGCAAACACGGAAACTTTACTTGACTTTTTTCCAATAAACAGACTGAGAAAAGCCAAGAATAGATCCTCTGACCCTCAAACGACCGTCTTCCTGAAATTCACACACAACATTGGCACGGATTCCTCTGGTAGGGTCATAAACCTTTGTATCATCCCATCTCTGCTTACCCTGATTATACTTCAATCCCTTTATAAGGACAATTTCATCGCAAGGAGTGTGTCTGAGCGATTTATCAGGATTCTTCTCGTCAAGACGCACCTTACCATCTTCATCCAATCTGTCCTTGACCCAAAAAACCTGCGCTGTATAGGTTCCGTCATCACACTTGCTGATTCGGACTTTGGACACTTCCCCCTGATGATTGAGATCATACTCTCCTATGATGCTGTCAGCTACCGAATTGTCCTGGGCAAAAACAGAAATTGCAGAAAAGAACAGGGCGCACAGAACGGTTAAAAATCTATTCATTGACATATTTTCCTAATTTTCAAAGTGTTTTACACGCGAGCGGTTGCAAATATAGGAAATAATTTATACTTTTGCACGATTTTCCTCGTGAAGGAAAAAACAGGTGACTTTTTTATAAATTATTAAAAACAGATTTACAATGGCTGTTAAAATTCGTCTTCAGCGCCACGGTAAGAAGAATTTCGCATTCTTCCACATTGTTGTGGCTGACTCTCGCGCACCTCGCGATGGTCGTTACATCGAGCAGATCGGCTCATACAACCCAAACACAAACCCTGCAACTATCGTTCTTGACAACGAGAAAGCTCTTAACTGGCTTAACGTAGGTGCACAGCCTACCCTTACAGCAAAACGCATCCTTTCATACGAAGGTGTTCTTCTCAAGAAGCACCTCCAGGGCGGTGTAGCTAAAGGTGCTCTTACTCAGGAGCAGGCAGATCAGAAGTTTGAGGCTTGGAAAGCTGAAAAATCTTCTAAGATTAACGCTAAGAAAGATGGTATCAGCAAAGAGGCTGCTGCAAAAGCAAAAGCAGCTAACGAGGCTGAGATGAAGGTAAATCAGGAAAGAGCTGAGGCTCTTGCCAAGAAGAAAGCTGAGGCTGAGGAAGCAGCACGCGCAGCAGCTGAGGCTGCAGCTGCAGAGAAAGCTGCTGAAGAGGCAGCAGCTGAGGCACCAGCTGAAAACCCTGAGGCTTAATTCTGCGATGGCAACAGGTAAGGATAAAACCTTGGCTGAAGGCCTGACACAGATAGCTTCGGTGTTGAAATCCAACGGCATCGATGGGGAACTCGTTTTGGGTTTCCGCAACTTCGACCCTGACGATATCAACCTAAAGGAACCGGTGTTCATCATTTTTGATGGACTGCCGGTTCCGTTTTTTATTGACTCGCTTACAAAACGGGGCAACTCAAAAATACTTGTACATCTGACCGATATACACACATATAACGATGCTGAAGAACTTGTCGGCAAAGCAGTGTATATAAAAGGTCTGACTGACACTGACAAGTCGATAGAAGATTTCGGATTCGAAACTCTTGTTGGCTGGACAGTACTCACACAATGTCCATTTACAGATACTGATGATGAATCTGAAACACAGTATTACGATGAGTCAGATGACGATGTTGAGGATGACGATATTGAAAACGATACAGAGGACGACGATATTGAGGACGATATTGATGAAGACATTGATGATGGCAATATAGACCTCGAAGAAATAGGAACAATCGTCGAATACTATGATATACCAGGTAATCCTTGCATTGAAGTAGAAACAAAAAGTGGAACGGTGATGATACCGCTCCACGAAGATTTGATTCTATCCGTAGACCCTGAATACAAGGAACTTATAATGACAATTCCAGAAGGTCTGCTGGATTAGAAGTATGTAATACCTATTAATACTTATTCATCCATAGCTATATCAAGCATATCTGTATCAAGGTCTCACCTTCGCCAGATAATCCTGCTTTACATCCTCATAGAAAGAAGCTTGGGCAGTCATAACGTATGGTACCAACCATATAAACCCAATACCAAGGGTCATAATACTCAGAATCCACCATCCGATAAAACTAATGTGAAGGTAGAAAAGATCAAATTTCCTGCCCTTCATCATTGCGCGGCTCATATCAATAGCTTCATCCACAGAGATTTCCGGATGTTCCTTAATAATATATGGAGTCATAGCATAGGAAAAAACTTTCACTATACCTGGAATTATCAACAACAACGTCCAAAGAATCACATACACATACATCAGCAGTGAAGCCAGAACATTCCTTCCGTATCCGTTGAAAGTCTCTTTGAACATATTTTCAAGACAATTCTGCTCTCCATAAAGATAGAACCGGTTATAGGCATTCAGCACTCCGATAGAAAGAGGAAACAGCAACAATATATACAGAGCAATTCCGCCTCCTGACAGATAAAACGGATTAACAAAATCAAGCGTTATCTGTCCAATCCTGACGAGATTCCCTATAATATAAGGAAACGACAAGAAATAAGTCAACAACATAAGCACAAGAGTGCATAATAGCGGATTAGTCCAATTTCCCCTGAGCGCATCCAAAGCCTGATCTTTGTATTCCTGATTGTGTTTCATAATAAAAAGAATTAAAAAACCCTGCACAAGTCAAGAAACCTTGGCAGGGTAATAAATTAATATACTAAATGAACGTTGGCAATGAAGTTGTCCATACAGAATATTTTGTCTATGCCTTCTTTGGTGGACAGTACTTCAAAATCAATGCGGTCAATATTTCCAAGTTTTGACAGTTCGAAAGGTGTCCAGGTAGAAACGATGGAATCCTTGGATGCCGAAAATTTTGCAAGATTTATCTTGACCTGACCTGTAGGCTGATCTTTCAGAAAGCCTTTTGCCCTGACAGTCAGAGAATCACCATCTTCAAAAGTCTCCTTAACCTGCTCAACAACCTTCTCCGAGTTTGCTATAAACATACCTACAGGATTGCAAGTTCCATACATACTGTTCAGAAAAGCGATGTGTGCCTTAGGCATCAATGAAGGAAATTCGTTTTGCTTGAAAACTGTGTAGATATTGTCTTTCTCGGCTCCAACACAATAAAGCCTGTACTGATTGACAGGGACTCCAGACACCGTTGCTGTACGACCGCGCATCTTCGACAATGCGAAGCCACCTTCCAGTCTGGTATCATCATCATTCAGTTTATGGAAGAAAGCCAGATCATTCCAGGCAAATCCACCCGTCTCGTTGGTTGTAAACATCAGGCTGTCAGAATTGAAAGTAGCATCCTTATAATCGAATGATGCCATAACTGTATATTTCTGCTCTGATTTAATATCCTTGAAACAAGATGTCAGAAGCAACAAAACAGAAACCAATGCAAAAAGATGTTTCATAATACAAATTTCAAATAATAATTAAAAACTAACCGTTTATATAGTGTTCAAATATAGCAATAAATTTGACAGGGCAATATAAATTTAATTTTGCAACAGCCGGAAATGAGTCTCAGCCTCCATCATCAGCACCACTGGCTGCGAAGTTTAGTTGCGGAACAGAACTTCTGCCACAAATGTTGCCGGACCTGTCAGCCACACATCTGAAAACGCATCCTTATCCGGTGAAACGACAAAATCCACGGAAAGTCTGTCACACTTTGCTGATACGTCATATACAACTCTGTCTCCATCCTTCTTGGATGGCTCCATACCAGCCATATAAGATGATATACAGGACGCCACAATACCGGTACCGCAAGCGAAAGTCTCATCTTCAACTCCTTTTTCATAAGTCCTGACTTTGACAAGATGGTCGCTATGTTCAACAAAATTGACATTGGCACCAACAGGAAGAAGTTCCAGGGCGTTGAACCTTATATCCCGTCCCTCAAATATAATCGGATAATTATCCAGTGACTTTACAAAACGAACGAAGTGTCTTGTTCCGGTATCAAGGAAAAAACCGTCAGAAGGCACTATAGGACCTGTAAGGCCTGAAAAACGCTTCACACCTGCAACATCTTTCATTTTTAGCCTGACTGTTTTACAATGGCCCGAAGACTCGAGAATCTGAGCACTGTGCAAACCATCTGCGGCCTCAAAATCAAATGAAGACAGACCGCAATCCGCAGCAAAGGCTACAATACATCTTCCACCATTGCCGCACATCATTCCTCCTGAACCGTCAGAATTGAAATACACCATACGGAAATCTGCGGATTCCGAACTTTCCAACAACATAACTCCGTCTGCTCCAATACCGTAACGGCGGTCACAAATTTCTGCGATAGAGAAAGTCTCGCCGTCGCAAATCAAATATCCGTCAGAACTCTTTAAATGGCCATCCCTATTATCTACAAGAAGGAAGTCGTTTCCGGCTCCCTGATATTTAAACAATTTCATTAATAATCCTATATATCAAATTTATATAATCACATATTTAACAAGCTGTTATCGGACATACTTCTATTTACCCGAAACAACCATACCGCTTAAAGTCCAAGCTCTTCACGTAAAATACCGGAAAGAATCTTTATTCCATCAGTAATTTTCTGCGGAGTCATAAATGAGAAATTCAGCCTCATTGTGTTTCTTCCCGAACCATCCGGATAGAAAAAGGACCCGGCTACATAAGCAACACCGGCAGAAAGTGCCTTGTCATAAAATTTCACGGAGTCAAACCCGTCAGGCATAGTAAGGAACAGAAAAAGTCCGCCGTCAGGATGCGTCCAGCTGACACAATCAGGCATATATTCTTCTAAAACCGCAAGCAGCAAATCACGCTTGCTCTTATACAGTGAAACAGTCTTTTCAAGGTTTCTGTCAAGTTTTCCTGAAGTCAGAAATTCAGCAGCCACATACTGGTCGAAAACCGGAGGGCACAAATCCAAAGACTGCTTGCATACATAAATCTTGTCAAGAATATCCGGATTGGCAAGAATCCATCCGAGACGAAAACCAGGCGCGAAAATCTTTGAAAAAGAACCAAGATGAATCACAATATCCGGAGACAGAGAGTACATAGTCGGAATATGTTCGCCTTCATATCTCAACTCTCGGTAAGGGCTGTCCTCAACTATCAGAAATCCATACTCGTCAGCCAAATCTATCAAGATTCTCCTCTGTTCCAGTGTCAAGGATTCTCCTGACGGATTCTGGAAATCCGGAATCATATAAAGGAATTTAACCTTCTTCCCTTCTGAAATGACTTCTTTGACAACTGATTCATAAGCCTTTAGAAAAGAGTCCGCACCGGAAGGCTTACCTCTCAAATCTACCCCTCTTACATCAGCCCTGTATGAGCGGAAAGACTGCAATGCACCAAGATATGTAGGACTTGATGTCAGTATCACATCTCCAGGATTCACGAGTATCCTTGTACAGACATCTATCCCCTGCTGCGAAGAGGATGTTATCTGTACGCAATCGACAGACACTCCGGAGCGTTCTGCCACAGCCTCACGCAATGGCATCACCCCCTGGGTCGCTCCGTACTGAAACGCTGAGCCGCCATATTTGGCGATAACTTCAGACATCGTAGTATTTATCTGCTCAAGAGGAAAAGTCTCGGCAGACGGATAACCGCCGGCAAATGAATATATTGCATTCAGATCAACTCTCTTGAAAATTTCCCTGACAGGAGACCTGAAAAAACTTCCGACATCATCAGAAAACAAATCAGAATAATCCATAGCCTACCTCAACATATCTTCAAGAGTGACAGAAGCTGAAGTCTTTGCGTCACGATACTTGATGATTACAGGGCAATAAAGATGTATGCCATTTTCAGCACCGGGGCCTTTGGTTACAGGACGGCTGCCGGAAACGACGACTGCACCTGCAGGAACTGTTATCCTTCCATTCTCGGCACGGATAAATTCGCCGGATACTGCATCAAAAAGTGCTGTAGAAGAATTGATTATCACTCCTGTACCTATAACAGCATTTTCCTTGACTATAGTACCTTCATAGATACCGCAATTGCCTCCGATGAATACATTATCTTCGATTATCACAGGCAATGCTCCTACAGGTTCGAGCACTCCTCCCAACTGTGATGCTGCGGAAAGGTGGACATTCTTGCCTACCTGAGCACAAGAGCCTACAAGTGCGTGGGAGTCTATCATAGTTCCTTCATCAACATAAGCACCTATATTGACATAGGACGGCGGCATCATTATGACTGAAGATGCTATATAAGCACCTACACGCACACTGCTTCCTCCTGGTACGATTCTTACACCGTCTGCTTCAGTAAATTTTCTGGCAGGTATCGTATCCTTGTCGAAAAACGAAAACTGCCCCTGGGTCATATCAGATAGCTTTCCCAAGCGAAAACCGGCAAGGATACCTTCCTTGACTTCCGGATTTACTTTCCATTCTCCGCCGACTTTTTCGGCAACTCTGATTCTGCCACTCTCAAGATCGCGGCACAATTGATTGAAATTATCTCTTTCTTTCATTTAAAAAATTCGTTTTAGATAAGACCCAAATCGCGGACAGTTTCTTCAAGGAGACTGTATGTTGCGTCTGTAGAAGGCACTAACGGAAGCCTCAATTCGTTAGCAATCAACCCCATAGCTGCCATAGCTGCTTTTGCCGGGATAGGATTGCTCTCCACAAAGCAATTTCTGAAAAGCGGCGCGAGCCTCTCATTGAGGGCGTGACTGCCAAGTGAATCTCCAGTCCTGACTGCCTTTATCAAATCAGCCATCAATTCAGGAGCAATATTCGAAGCTACACTTATGACTCCGGCAGCTCCTGCTTCCATCATCCACAAAGTATCATCGTCATTGCCGCTTAAAACCTGAAAACCTTCCGGTGCATTCCTGAGTATTTCCTCAATCTGTTCTTTGTTTCCGGACGCCTCCTTCACTCCAATAATATTCTCGTGTTCGGCAAGTCTGAGGGTTGTCTCTGCTGTCATATTTACGCCTGTCCTGCCCGGAACATTGTACAGTACTATCGGCTTCGAAGATGATTCTGCCAGTTCTGTAAAATAACGGAACTGTCCTTCACGGGTCGGCTTGTTGTAATAAGGCACAACTATAAGGAAAGCATCTGCCCCACAGGACTCCATAGACTTGAGATTCCTCTGTGTATGTCTGAGGGAATTTGTACCTGCACCGACAAGTACCGGCAGTCCGGCGGAATGCTCACGCGCAAGTTCCAGAATCCTGAACTTTTCATCTTCCTCAAGACAAGGTGTCTCACCGGTTGTCCCAAGAGGTACGAGAAAATCGATTCCGGCTCTCACCTGCCTGTCAAGAAGGCTTGCAAAAGCCACATAATCAACGTCTCCGTTTCTGAATGGAGTTATGAGCGCAGTACCGCAGCCCGATAAGTCAATATGTGCCATAGATTATTCCGCTTTGAAAATTATGTCTTTGAATTCGTGTACTCCGGAAAGACCTTCCGTACGAAGAGCCGCCTCAACAGCACCGGCAGCAAATCCTTCACGTGAAAACGCTTCGTGAGTCATAGTGATGCGATCATTCGTACCCTCAAAGCCCAAAGTATGGATACCCGGAATCTCGCCGCATCGTACAGATTGTATTTCAGGGCGCACTGAGCCAGCTGATTCCACAACATCCGCCAGCGTCTTCGCGGTACCGCTCGGAGCATCAAGTTTGTGACAATGATGCATCTCTACAATATATGGAGAATATCCGTCAGCATCCGACAGATATTTTGACAACTGAGCTGCTACTGCAAAAAAGACATTTACGCCTATAGAGAAATTACTTGCCCATATCATAGGTGTACCTGCTGCCTCGAAATACGCAACAACTTCTTCCCTTATATCCGCCCATCCTGTGGTGCCGACTACGACAGCCTTGAAGTTGTCTGCCAAAAATTTATAATTGGAGCGGAAGGCATCTGGCGTAGTGAAGTCAATACAGACTGATTCCGCTGCAAGTTTTCTGTTTGTCTCTTTGACATTTTCACTCCAACCGGCATATTCGATGCCTTTGGAAAGGACGATTTTTTCAACCATCTTTCCCATCCTTCCATATCCACTGATAAAAATCTTCATACCCAAGTCAAATAATTAATTTCCAATATCCCTTGTCTTACATCTCGACAGATTCTTCCGGCTGCTCGAACAAATGATGATGAAGGTCACGTACTACCTCATTCAATTCCTCTCTGTCTACAACAAAACTGATATTGACAAAAGATGCCCCCTGTGAAATCATATATACATTACATTTCTTCAAAGGCGCAAAAGTCTTCTTGAGCATACCATTGAGTCTGACAATATTCTTTCCTATCACCGACACCTGTGACTTGTCGTCGTCAACTATAACATCTGCAAATTCCGACAATTCACCAACTACAGTATCGATTTTCTCTGTACTGTCGACTGTCACGGAAATATTTGCTTCAGAGGTACTTATCAAATCTACAGATACCTTATTGTCACTGAATATGCCGAACACCCGACGCAAGAAACCAGATGTATTTATCATTCTGGTTGAAAATATGTTGATAACCCTGATGTTTTCCTTGAATGATACGGATTTCACGCCATCCTCTATGAGTTCGCTGCGAAGAATTGCCGTTCCCTTTCCAGAAGGATTCATAGAATTGAGAACATAGATAGGGATATTTTTCTTTACGGCAGGCTCTATTGTAAGAGGATGCAATACCTTGGCACCGAAATGCGCCATTTCTGCAGCTTCTTCGAATGATATCTTTTCAAGATACTTCGTATTCTCCACCCTACGTGGATCAGCGGAACGGACACCATCCACATCGGTCCAAATCTCAATTCTCTCGGCATCTATCGCCATACCTATCAAAGATGCAGAATAATCAGAACCTCCCCTGCCAAGCACAGTCTGCTCTCCCTGAAGATTGGAAGCTATGAATCCCTGGGTTATTACAGCATCCATTCCGTCAATAGCTTCGTTGATGATTGGAGGGACTCTATCAGAAATTTCTTTTACTATAGGTTCTCCCTTGAGATATGATTCATTGGTAATCATTATTTTACGGGCATCGACAAAATTTGTCCTTATGCCTTTGGCATTCATAGCGTAATATATGATTGTCGAAGAGAGCAATTCCCCGTTGGAGATTATTATGGCCTTGTTCCTGTCCGAAAGTTCTCCCAATGCACAAACAGCCCACACTAATTCGGAAAGCGATTCACAAATACTGTCCACTTCAGCAACTGCATCATCCCTCAAGGCTGGGCTGTTGGCTAAAAGTTCTTCTGCAAGAGATATGTGCCTGTGCCTAAGCTGTGTCAGAAGTTCCTCTGTCTGCTCCCTGTCTTGTGATGCTGCAGCCTCGGAGATTTTATACAGCAAATCGGTCACCTTCGACAGTGCCGATACGACAACTACTGGCTTCTGATCCAGTTTGCCACCTATAATGAATATTGTTCTTGTTATTGCTTCAAAATTGGCTACAGAGGTACCTCCGAATTTAGTTACTATCATATTCCGAATATATTTCAAGTTCTTTACACATCATTCCGCACAATCCCGACTCTCAAATGACCTTATGCGTCTGTACATTTCGCAATAATTGCAGACAGCTTTTTCAATATCCGCAATCCTTATGTATTCCGAAGGCTTGTGGGCTACAAGTATCGAACCCGGACCACATAAAATCCTATGTTTGAAATTATCAAGCTGCGGCGCATCGCTTCCGAATGCTACAGGCTTAGCGTCAAACCCTTCCAACAAGTCATATTTTGTAGGCGTATCTCCTCCGAAAGCCTTGATTGTCAGATTCTTCTGCCACAAAGCAGGTTCACTGCTAGCCATATCAGACTTATCTTGAGCCTTGGATGTTCCAAAGCGCAGACGTGCATTCTCTCCTGCAATATTCTTCATCACATTGCAGACCATCTGGTCTGATGCGAAAGTAGTTCTGAAATATAATCTGCAGGTAAGGAGGTCACTCAATATGTTCTGAGGATTCCTGCTCTCCAGTTTGCCTACATTCCAAGTTGTCTTACCGAGAATTGCATCTTCAGGAAACTCTATGGAACACAGAGCATTATAGAATCCATTGAACAAATCGACAGCACTGATACCCTGGTCAGGATAGCCTGAATGAGCAGCCTTGCCTTCAAAGGTGAGTTCGAAAGATTTAGTACCCTTGCTGGCAGATGCAATGAAGTTGTCAGTCGGTTCACCGACAATAACCCACCCGGCTCCCGGGAACTGCTCCCTGAAAGCTTTTGCTCCGAACGAGCCTGTTTCCTCTCCTGCAAGCAACAACAATCCGAACCCGTCATATCCTTCTTCTCTCAACCTCATACAGGCTTCATACATCGCAAAAATCTGCCCCTTCGCATCACAAGTTCCCCTTCCTCTGACTTCTACCGGATTTCCTGATTCATCCTCAACCACCGTAGGCTGGATATATGGAGGGACTGTGTCAAGATGGGTACAGAATACCACCTCCGGCTCTCCCCAGCTGAAAAGCAGGTTTTCCGGCTGTCTGCAACCCTGAGATGTCACTGCTGCCATTGAAGCTACAGGAAATCTATCTGTCCGGCAACCTGATGCTGATAACTTGTCGACAATCATAGCTGCAAACTCCCCCTCCTTTCCGGTGGTGGAGTCTACATTCAGCATATCTATATAAAAGTCAAAATCCATTTCAAAAACTGCAAGCTGGAGTCATCTTCAAACACAGCAAGTTGGAATCATCCGCTACAAATTTGCAAATTTAAATAAAATTTTCATTACCTGTTCATCAGGACGAGGTCGGCAAGTGCTATTGCTGTCATTGCCTCAACGATTACAGGAGTTCTCAATGCAAAACACACATCGTGTCGACCAGGAATTTCCAAAACACCAGGAGCATTTTCACGGAAGTTCCAAGTAGACTGGGATTTCCTTATGCTTGATGTAGGCTTGAAAGCAACACGGAAAACAATCTGAGCTCCATTCGAAATGCCTCCATTGATTCCACCAGCACCATTTTTAACCGGAATCCCGTCCGGACCGAAAGGGTCATTGTGCTGGGAACCTTTCATTCGGGAGGCTTCAAACCCATCCCCGAACTCGATACCTCTGACACCAGGGATAGAGAAAACCGTATGTGAAATTACCGACTCAACACTGTCCCAAAACGGCTCCCCATAGCCGGGAGCCAAACCATCAACCCTGCACTCCACAATTGCTCCTAAAGAATCGCCATCTTTGATGGCCTCTTCTATGGCACTCTCCCACTCTGCAGGAAAAGAACCGTCTCCGTTGTTTCCGGCAACAATACCTCCCAATTCTACAATCTCCGCACGTATTCCATCAAGGGCAACGGACAAATCGTCTAAAATCGTAGCATCGGCCAGAACTTTCTTTGCCACAACACCGGCAGCAGTAACCGGCAAAGTCAGTCTTCCGGAAAAATGGCCTCCGCCACGAGGATCCTGACAGTCATCCCACTTGAATGCCGCACTCAGGTCAGCGTGGCCTGGACGAGGCATTTCCGCAAAAAGGCTGTAATCACAAGAGCGTACATCCGAATTGGAAAACAGAATTGTCAAAGGCGCACCTGTTGCATATCCTTCGAAAACACCGCTGACAATATGAGGCTTGTCTATTTCAACGCGGGAAGTTGTCCCTTTTGCTCCGCTTTTTCTGCGTGCAATATCTTCTTTAAAATCATCCTCACAGATAGCAAGACCTGCGGGAACACCATCCAACACAACACCTATCTGCTCTCCGTGAGATTCTCCGAAAACTGAAACTCTGAATTTTCTTCCAAAACTATTCATAACTATATCCGAACTATATCTGAATGTTCAATTCATCTGTATGTTCTACTCATATGTACGTTCAATTCATCTGGCTGCTCTAATATTCAGTTGCCTATCCACCCGGCTGTTCTTTTACCTTTCTGCCCAATTACTCAGCCGATCCTATGCCGGTTCAACCGATTAGCCCTATTCTAAACAACTAAGGCTGACCAACGACATAAATCTGTCAACAAATCATATCGCACTATTAACCGACAACAGTAGCGAAAACTTTGTAAAACTCCGGAAATGATTTGGCAACACACTCTGTATCATCGACTTCTATCGGAGTTTCTGCTCCGAGACCGGCCACAGCCAATGCCATAGCCATCCTGTGGTCATTATGCGATGAATACTTGCCTCCTTTGAGCAGTCCCGGACATCCGGATTCATTAACAAATGAAGAACAAGATGAGGACTTTCCGGCAAGAAGCCTTCTGGCAAGGCTGTATCCTTTTATTACAAGAACATCATCCTCAGATTTGGCATCAACTCCCATTTGTCCCAACATCTCGAGTATAGCTCCTGCACGATTACTTTCCTTGTTGGACAAACGCCCAAGCCCGGAAATACGACTTGTTCCATCACAGAAAGCCGCGAGGATAGATATTATCGGGAATAAGTCCGGACAATTGGAAGCATCGGTTGCAAAAGCGGCAAGCGGAGCCCTCTGCACAGCAACAGGACCCCTGTCACCATCTGTCTGCGAAAGGCTTGCACCTGCATCCATCAGAATGTCCATCACCGACAAATCAGCTTGAAGCGAAGTCGTATCAAGTCCGTGGATTTCCGCTTTTCCGAATATTGCAGCAGCTACAAGAAGATTTGCGGCAGCACTCCAGTCCCCTTCAAGATCAATATCGGCAGCTTTGAACTTTTGACCTCCCTTAACCTTGAAAATCATATCCGTACACAAAGACCAGTCGCCGTCAGACTCAAGAAAATCGCGTCCTCCAAGCATCTCATTGGAAACCTTTATGCCGAATTTCTTCAGTACTTCCAAAGTTATGAACATATATGGAATGCTTTTAGGTTCACGAACCGAGAGTGTTGAATTCTTTTCACAGAACGGCAGTGCCATCAACATACCCGAAACAAGTTGTGAACCGTTGCTTCCCGACACATCAATCCTACCTGGAGAAAGAGGTCCTTGGACATAAAGAGGAACTCGCAACTCCGAATCAGGCTGACTATCAGAGGCATTGTACACTTTCACGCCACAAGCCTCCATCATACCGACAGCTCCGGAAAGTGGTCTGTGCAGCAATGTTTTCTCTCCGGAAACCAGTACCTTAGCATTGGAAAGTTGGGCAAGTAAAGGAATCATAATCCTTGTCAGAAGACCGGACTCTCCGACAAAAAGTTCCTCTGCTGCCAGACATCCGGCAGTAGCAGCGATACCAGTAATTTCAAGTTCACTGCCGTTCCTGACAATTTTAGCTCCCAAGGCAGCGGCAACCTTCAAGGCTGATTCATTGTCACCGCACTCCGTATAATTCCTCAAGTGGGAGATTCCATCTGCCAATGCAGCGGCAATTATAGCCCTCTGCGCATAACTCTTTGAAACAGGCATAGATACAGGGTCTACATTTTCCAAAGATGCTGTATCTTTCAAATATCTGCTTCCAAATCGGAAGTTTCCGTAAAGTTCAGCTTTCATTATATCCGCATCCCACTGACCTGGAGCAGAAGTTTCAGATTCATTCAACGCGGCATATGTGAATGGAGCTCCGAATGAAAGGCAGTCCATTCGCGAAGACTTGCCAGCCTCACCCATACAGAACGCAAGAAGCCTTCCTTCCCGTCCATAGGTTTCATACAAAGACATTACGCGTGTTACATCAGCCTCCGAAGATGCTGTTGTTGCAATCTTTACAATATCCGCCCCGTGATAAAGACATTTTTCAACAATAGCCGAAATACCTTCTTTGGAATCCGTTCCTTCGTAATCGTGAAATGAACGGATGAATACAGAACCGTTCTCGTGAGCACATTGTCTGACTGCTTTTGACATCTGTTTCGGTGCTTCCAATTCGACATCTACATATCTTGCACCAGCCTCTACAGCCTGACAAAGTCTCCTTTGAGCTATCTGCGCCGCACGGATTGCCTTACTCTTGTCCGACAGGGATTCATCCTGAAGGGATGGCTCGGTTTCAATAAGTGAAGAAATCCTGCAGGTGGCAACCAGAGGGACATCTGACGAAAAACACTCATCCAGTTCAACTTTGGTCATCTTACAGGAATCAAGGCGTATTTCCGCCATCTCACAACGAGGAAGAATATCCAATATTTCCTCAAAACTTTTGTTATGTATAGTAGTACAAATCATAATTTGTTGTTTTTCATATTATTAAGAAGTCAGCATAACAAATTTGCTACATTACTGACAGACAAGTCCGCAACCTCAACACGGCCAACAGACAAAGGTAACACAAAATGAACAACCTCTCCTTCAGCTTTCTTATCTTTCGCCATAACAGAAGCCATCTCACCGATATTGAAAGGACATTCAACTGGCAGGCCGCAAGATTTCAAATCAGATTCCAGACATCCGGACAGTCCTTTCGCCACCTGATAACCGACACCTGTTTCCGAAAGCCGCTCGGCAAGACGGGCAGCCATAACAATCCCTATTGCCACCGCTTCCCCGTGCGAGAAGGCCACATCCAAATCTGACCGCCGGCACAAAGTCTCTATTGAATGAGCAAATGTGTGACCCAAATTAAGTTTCCTGCGCTCCCCGGACTCAAACTGGTCTCTGGAAACGATTCCAGCCTTGACTGCGACAGCTGACCTCACAAGATAAAGTAATTCATCTCTCATCCTATCCTGAATTCCATCCCTCATTCTATCCTGAATAATGAAACGAGACCGGCATACAGACATATCTTCCCCAAACACAGCTCCGGATTCATTTACGGAATCGGAAAATTCAACACACTTTCGGAAAAAATCTACAGCCTTCCGGTAATTTCCATTGTCTTCAATAATGAAAGTCTTGAGCATCTCTGCGGCCCCTGACAAGAAATCCCTCTTGCACAACGAAGATAATACATTGACATTCAAGTAAGTAAATTCAGGCTGCCGAATTACGCCCAATATATTCTTATACTTATCGAAATTCACACCTGTCTTTCCTCCGATACCGGCATCCACCTGAGCCAGCAAAGTTGTAGGCACATTGGCATATCTCACTCCCCTCTTATAAATTGACGCTGCGAATCCCGCAATATCCAAAACAATACCTCCGCCAACTCCAAGAACAAGGGCATCCCTATCTGCCCCACGCTCCAAAAGCCAACCGCATATTTCAAGGACAGTATCCATCGTCTTCTTGCTTTCATCAGCTTCTATTGTCAGAACAGGAACATCGTCCAACCCCCGGACAAAACCTGCTACAGAAGCACATTTCATCACGACATTGCTATCCGCAACTATATAGATATGCCGGTAATCATCAAGCAGGGATTTAAGTCTGTCAAACTGTACAGAAGAATCCGGAACAATGCGGCTCACCAATTGTCCGGAATTAAAAATCCCCATATCTGTTCCAAAGGAGTCATTCATATACCTCTGATTCCGCAAGTGATTCAATTCTTCCAATAAAAAAACAAAGACCTGTGCCGCACTTGCGAATATTTTCAAAAGCACATTTCTTCTTTTCCGAAAGTATATTCAAAAGCAATATTCAAAAACTTCTTTAAAATGGAAACCATTTTCTGAAGTCTGTGGCCTCTGAAACAGGATTTTCCATCAACTTTCAGATTGTAACTTATATGCTCCGGATATGATAATCCATAATAGCAGATGCAAAGATATAAAATGATTCAGCTTTTAGAAGCCGGCAACTATTGTCTTTTACTTTTAAAAATTCTAAATTTGTAAGCATTTGAAAAATTTCTAACAAAAGACGAACATTTAAAAGATGAAGATTAAAGACAGTTTATTATTTAAATGTTTCTCTGTCATACTTTTACTGACACTACCTCTACATATGGAAGCCCGCCTTTCATCGGAAGGAGGAAATAAAGTATGCGGAGTCGTATCAGACGCTGACGACAACACTCCACTGGCGGGAGTAACTGTATACATCAGCGGAACGACAAAGGGAACATCGACAGACGGAGAAGGATTCTACGAACTATCAGTACCCGGGACAGGATGCACGGTTGTTTTCTCTTGTATGGGATATGAAGAGTTGGCAATCAAATATACCGGAGACAACAAGGATAAGTTCAGAAGCATCAAATTGGCACAGGAATCGGCGAAATTGGACGAAGTGGTTGTTACAGGTGTCTACGAGAGGAAAAAGGACAGTTTCACAGGATCCGTTACTTCATTCGGAGGAAATGAACTGTCATCAGTCGGATCCCAGAATATGCTCCAGAGTCTGAAGACTTTGGACCCGTCATTCAAAATAATGGAAAGCACACAGTTCGGCTCCAACCCAAACAAGATGCCGGACATCGAAATACGCGGAAAGAGCAGTGTTATGGGTCTGAAGGAAGAATATGGTACAGATCCCAACCAGCCTCTGTTCATACTCGACGGATTTGAGACAGACATAGAAACTGTAATGAACCTCAATATGAACCGAGTAAAATCCGTGACTGTGCTCAAAGATGCCGCTTCTACAGCCATTTACGGTTCCAAAGCGTCAAACGGTGTTGTAGTAATCGAGACTAAAACACCTGACAAAGGACGTCTGCAGTTATCATACAAAGGAGATTTCGGATTCGAGATTGCAGACCTTTCGGACTATAACCTTATGAATTCCAGAGAGAAACTCCAATTCGAAACACTGGCAGGCGTCTACACCGACAAGACGAACGACCCTATGAACCAGATGCGTCTTGACGACTTGAGAAACAGCCGCCTCGCTGAAATAGAGCGCGGTGTGGATACCTATTGGCTCAGCGAACCTATCAGAACAGGATTCACACACAAGCACAACCTCTATGCAGAAGGTGGAGAGGAAAAAATCAGATATGGTATCGGACTTAGCTACGGTAATGTACACGGTGTTATGAAAGGCTCCGGAAGAAGCACTATAGGCGGTAACATAGACCTCATATACAGGACAGGCAAATTCCAGTTCAGCAACAAGTTCACCCTCAACTTTGTAAACACAACAGATCCGGCCGTATCATTCTCCGAATACGCATACGCAAACCCATACTATAGAAAATACGCACCGGACGGCACTATCAACAAATACCTGTACTATCCTGACGAGAATGTAGAGGACTACCCTGTAACAAACCCTCTCTGGAATGCCCACCTGAACAATTATGACAAGGGAGAGGAATCCGGATTTACAAACAATTTCATAATAGAGTGGTTTGCAACACACTTCTTCAGGGTAAGAGGAAAATTCGGAATCACCAGGACAGAAGAGACTCAAGACACACGATTGTCTCCTCTGCACTCTGACTTCGATGACAAAGGCGAGACAGAGAAAGGTCTTTTCACACACAAACTTACAAAGAGACTTTCTTATGAAGGAGATGTTTCTGCCGTATATGGTAGGCTTTTCGCATACAAGCATATGGTTAATGCCGTTGCCGGATTCAATTTCAGCAGCAACAAATTCACAATGAACGGATATTCTGCAGTAGGATTCACAGACGACCAGTTTGCTGCTCCATCTTTTGCAAACGGATATCCTGAAGGAGGCAAATCGAAATATACCGAATCACTCAAACGTGCAGCGAGTTTCTATATAAATGGAGGATACGCATACGACAACCGCTACCTGTTCGACTTCAACTACCGCAGCGATGGAGCGTCTATGTTCGGAACCGATAACAGATTCCGTCATACTTGGTCATTCGGACTCGGATGGAACGTACACCAGGAAAAATTCCTGCGTGACAAGAATATATTCCAAATGCTGAAAGTCAGGGCATCGGCAGGTAATCCGGGAAACCAGAACTTCGCTGCATATCAGGCCTTCACGACTTACAAGTTCAACGGCTGGATGACAAATATATTTGGTGCGGGAGTGATAATCAACGAATTGGGTAACAAAGATTTGGCCTGGCAGGAAACCATCAATTCAAACGTCGGCCTTGATCTCACGACATTCGGCAACAGGTTGCATATCACTTTTGACTACTTTTGGAAAAACACAGACCCGTTGCTTGCCATAATCACGACTCCTGGTTCAATGGGTGTCAAAGCCATCGCAATGAATGCCGGCAGGCAAAAAACTGACGGACTTGAGTTTACAGTCAAAGTCTCGCCTATATACCTTCCGGAACAAGGCATCAACTGGACATTGAGTATGAACGGAACTCACGCCAAATCCAGATATGCAGATGTAGGCAATGCATTCAGTGCCCTGAACTCAAGCGGACAGGCATCACTCACCGGTACCACCAGGTACTACGACGGAGGAAGTCCGACAGCTATCTGGGCTGTCCGTTCCGCAGGTATCGACCCGGCAACAGGAAAGGAACTGTTCATAAAGAAAGACGGTACTTATTCGTTTGACTATGACGTGAATGATGAAGTGGTAGTCGGTGATACCGAGCCGGCACTCGAAGGAGTATTCGGAACATCCTTATATGTAAAAGGGTTCACCTTCAACTGCTATTTCCGCTACAGTCTCGGTGCACAGGTTTTCAATACAGCGTTGTTCAGCAAGGTAGAGAACATCGGAACAGAGGAAGTCTACCTGAACCAGGACAGACGTGCACTCTATGACAGATGGTCAGAAACTAATAGAGAAGCATACTTCAAAGGAATATCACTGGTACAGAAGACTTCGAAATCTTCACGTTTCGTTATGGACGAGAATATGCTTTCGTGTGAATCTGTCAGTCTCGGCTATGAATTTACACAGCCGTGGCTGAAAAAGGCAGGACTTTCGGCTTTGTCACTCCAGGCAAACGCCAATGAACTGTTCAGAGTCTCGACAGTACGTAATGAAAGAGGTATAGACTATCCTTTCGCACGTTCTTTCACTTTTTCAATAGGACTTACATTCTAAACACGCAAAATACAAATGAAGAAAACTCTATATATCCTTTTGTTTGCTGCATCCTTGATTCTCACCGGATGCAATGCCTGGCTTAGCGTGACTCCATACGACAAAATAGCCGAAGATGATCTTCTTTCATCCCCTGAGGGCTTCCGCAAACTTCTGAACGGGGTATACATCGAAATGAATAGCGACAATCTTTACGGCAGCACTCTGACCGTAGAGATGATAGAGCTGATGGGAGGAGCTTATGCAGTCGGCACCGACAACACCGTATGGGGCAACTATAAAGATATAAGCAGCTACAAATTCGGTACGGAATACTGGAGGGAAAGATTCAACCAGACTTGGGATGCAGCATACGCACTCATCCTTAACTGTAACCGCATTCTGGAAAAAGCTCCAGAGCACAAGAATGAGTTCATCGGAGACGAATACAACATCATCAGAGGTGAAGCACTTGCACTCAGAGCTATGCTTCATTTCGATATGCTTCGCCTCTTCGGACCCGTGTACTCCAGACACAGCACAAGTCTGAGCATCCCTTACTATTCAGGCTACACGAATGTACCTCAGGATATTCTTCCTGCTTGCGATATAGCAGGCAAGATTCTGTCAGACCTTTCAGATGCAAAATTGCTTCTGATGAATGACCCTATCATCAAAAACGGAACAATGATGACACCTTCCGGAAACAATTCATCAGATTTTCTAAGATACAGGGCACTCAGACTCAATTATTACGCTGTCACAGCTCTTCTTGCCAGAGCAGAACTCTACTTTGGCAACAAACCGGCCGCATTCGAAAATGCAACCGAAGTCATCAAAGCTGTAGAAAGCGGTATATTTCCTTTTGTTGACAAAAGTCTTGTGACAGGCTCACCGGAAGATCCGGACAGGATTTTCGCTTCCGAGGTCATTTTTGCTTTAAGCCACTCTTCAAGGAACAAACTTTTCAAAGACTACTTCGATCAAAGCCGTCTTCCGTCATACGTATTCAGAATGGACAATTCACTTATAGACAATCTGATATATGGAGGCTCATTAACCGGTGGAAGCAAAGATGACTACAGATACAAAGTAAACTGGGTAGCGACAGGTGCAAACCGTTATTTCCACAAATATGCTGACAAAACGAATGTAGGAAGCATAGAAAACACGATGATACCGATGCTCCGCACAGGAGAGATGTACCTTATCGCTGCAGAAGCACAATCCGACAATCTCGGTTCTGGAATCAGCTACGTAAACCAACTCAGAAAAAACAGAGGTGTAGCGAACCTTAATACATTGAACCAGGATTTGCTGATTTACGAATATATCAGAGAACTATATGGAGAAGGACAATTATTCTTCCTGTACAAACGGCTTTTCCACAGCGTAATATTCTCCGCTTCCGAAACATCGAATCCGGAGCCTTCGGACGAAATATTCACAGTTCCTCTTCCTGATACAGAGACTGAAAACAGGCAGTGAGACAATTCCGGGAAAGTACTGAAACATCAGAGCAACCGGAACTGAATAATGAATTTGAACAACGGAGTTGAATAATGGAACTGAACAATGCAATCAGTTTATTTGGTTAATTATTGACAAAAGCGACTATTGATTGACTAAGATGAAGAAAACAATATTTTTCGCAGCCATCCTTTTAGCAGCTGCATCTTGCCAGGAAAGCCTTCCGAAACATTTTGAAGATATAAACGGAGTATACTTCAACAACAGGACTGCCGCAGGAGGACTATCAGACAGCACCAACGTGACATTCGTGTATGAAGCGGAAGACAGGATGGAAGTCCCTGTAAAAATAAGTTTGGTAGGAAGGCCATCGCAACAGGACAGGGCAATCGCACTGAAAGTAACATCAGAAAACGCGATTCAGGGAACTGACTTCATTCTTCCGGAGAAAGCGGAACTTCCGGCAGACAGCGACAATCTCGAATACCGAATCACTTTGATAAGAAGTGAAGAAATCAAACATACACCGAAAACCATTTTCCTCGAACTTATGCCGTCAGAAGAGTTCAGCCTGCCTGTGACAGGAGAGAAAAATGCAGCAGGACAATTTGTATCGGCTTTAAAGTTCAGGGTTATATTCTCGGATATGTTCACATCCGCCCCGACTGCCTGGCACAAAGACCTGCTCGGAGAATTTACGCAGCAGAAATTTGAACTGGTATGCAAAGTCCTGGAAATCAATCCAGCAGACTTCAACGACCCCAACATTATGACTCTTTCAAAGTCCCTTTATATAAGTCAGGAGATGAAACGTTACATCTCGGCACAAGTGGAACTGAAAAATTCCGGCAAA
>Tibetan_p1__coassemble_189_pt1 | contig 36933 bp, 29 predicted proteins | sample Tibetan_p1__metabat2_high_PE_033 | metagenome-assembled genome bin Tibetan_p1
ACAGTTGCCAGCAAATTGACAGGCACGCAAATCTTGCAAATTTACCAAGAATTTCCTGTTTTACACCAATGTGCCCTGTCAAACAGAGAAAAACATCGCAGTCCGGTTTGTTTCGGACTGCGATTACAAAACCAAGTATGCAAGCTGCAGGAATTGAGCAACTGCCCGAAATCCCGCCTGCACCAACAGTTACGGTAATGAAACTTCCGCCCAGTTCACACCGTCAACACATTGGACTTTCGGAGTCAAAAATCCAGTCTGCTCTATATCCTTCTGCCCCTTAAGATTATTTCCGTTTGACGTCTGGTCTTTTATCACAAAACCATCACCTTCATTGAACTTCCAATATGCTATCAGACCTTCTGATGAAGGTTCCACCACGTAAAAATGCAAATCCTCATTCAATTCATTCTCCGTAAGGGCCCTGTTCCATATCCTGAATTCCGATATAAGGCCATCGAATACCTCAGAAGGATCACTGTACGCGATAAAGAAATTGCCTGGATTCAGGTTAGTAGGAGACGGATCGAAAGGCTTTGTAAAGTCAACAGTGGCAATATTGGAGTCTGATACCGAAGCGACAGGCTTTCCATCAATATATACTGTAAGTTTTCCATTATCTGCCGTAACTGCCAGATGTACCCATTTGTCTTTCGGCAACGATATGGCATCCTTGTCAGATCCTCCCAGATTTCCGATTGTTTTGTCATTTTTGAGATACAACAATTCCAACCTGTTCTTGTCAAGCAACTTGCCACGACGTAGCGTAAACTGATTGTCAATGCCAAAAATAGTTCCCGGTTTATTAAACGTAATTTCATCCGGATTGAATTTGACTAAAGTCTCGATTGTAAAGGATGATAAGTTTTCAAATACAGACGGGTTATTCCATTTCTCCACAAAAGCGCGTGCCTTCTTCATATTGGCTGCCGTACTTATCATCTTCACTTTCTGTGTAACTGGTATAACAACCTTTACCGCCTCCATTCCCGGCACAGGAGACTTTTCTGCAAATGTTATATCGGCAACTCTGAATTTATCCGATGAACCGAAAGAGAATGTCTCCTTACCGCCTTTGTTTCCGTTATATGTCAACCAGTTTGCACTGACAGATACCGAATACTCCACATTTGAGGTTACAGGTATCTCCAATACCGAGCCGGTCTGTCCGAGTGTATAAGAAGGACTCTCAACTTCAATCAAAGACTCTGGTTTCTGCGTAATTGTAACTGTTACAGGTGAGGCATCACCGGCAATTATAGTCGCCTGTGCCGTTCTTTCTGCATCAGTATCATTCTCAGCCAATTCAAACACGACCTGAGCCTTATAGACATCATCGTTCTGTACATTCATAGCGTGAGAAATCCAGGTTTTTCCTTTTTCAATCTCAACTTTTACATCACGATAATATACGTTTGTATTGATATCAACTGCTGTTTTATGTGATATATATCCGGCAAGAAAGTCATCACCTGAATCAAGTCTGAGAAAATCTTCCTCAGAGGAGTTGAAATATGCAGTAAACTCGGCAACGGCATTTCCCTTTTTAAACACATATACGGATTTCTGATTGGACTCAGGAGTCGAAACAACCTCAAATTCAACCGTTTCGCCATTCTTTCCTTGTAGAACAGAAGGTTTTATCCATTTATACACAGCGTTATCTTTTGTCTCTAAAGTCCAGTCTCCCGAACAAGCAACAGCTACTCCTACCTTCTGTGTGTCATTATCGAAGACATTTTCATAAGTGGACAAATATATTTCATCAATGACGTCATCATCAACATTGCTGCAGCCAAATAAAAGCATAATCGAGGCTGCATATAATAGCATATTCTTCATATAATCAGTTTGTTATCAAAAAATGCGGACTAAAACTCATATCTTTCCGGATTAAAGACACCATTACCGGCATCCTCAGCCTTATAATAACCTTTCGGATCAAGAAGCTCCTGATCATAGAATCCCCTCGCAGCCTTCTTGAACAGATTCAACGAATAATCGAGATTTTCAGTAGGATGCCCCGGTGCAGGATTGAATGCATACCACATACACCATCCGTATCCGCTTTCTTTATACATACGTGCAGTATCTTCTGAAATGGAACCCAATCTTTTATTCAATTCGAAAGAGTCTGCACAACAGTTCTGTAATGTCATTCCTTCCAGTGGTTCTCCACGACCGCCATAGTTAGGTACGCGGATATCGACAAAATCTCCAGGTACGTGTTCTTGCTGCGTCTCAAGGTCTGTCACATTATATATCTCTCCCAACATATGATAATTGAAAACGATCACATCCGTAGGTCTTGAAGTCGTAGTTTCCGACATCGCTTTTTTCAGTTCATAGCAAAGTCTCGACCCTTGCTGATAGCTTGGAGAATCCACAAGCCACTTGCTGTCAACATAGTCCGTAGTACTGTACTCGTCATCGAGAGCGACTCCGTCAAGTTTGTTTTCCTCAACAAACTCCGCTACAATCTGAGCCCAAGCCTGTGCACCCCAATCAGAAAGTCTGCATAATCCTGCAGGATCGTGGTTTCCAAGAAGACCAAGGTAAACCTTGATTCCTTTTTTCCTAAGAGGCTGAAGATAAGTTTCATTTGCTTCAATAAGAGCACTGATACTTGCATTTGTGTGCAGATAAACCCTATCTGCATCCCTGTTATAGTTTATATTCGCAGAGAAAAGTACAACTGCATCGAAAAACATAGTACCATCTTCCAGCACATATTCAAGAGCATTCAACGGGTTTGTGTCATTCGTCTCGAAATAGAGCAGATTACGTATTTTCTTAGGTTCGTTTTTCTCGATATGATAGCATACTCTGTCCGTTTTCTCAAAAAACAAATAATCGGAATGGGATTTGACGGCAATAGGAAGCATATATTTTATACCGGGTTGCAACTCCCATCCTCCTTTATCTGACGACACCTCTATTTTTTCTGAGACAGTCTTGCCAGCAGGAATAACTATTTTCATCTCTTTCACCTTTGCTCCGGGAAGCAGAACATAGTCGGTCTTGTCGGCAAAGGATTTTTCATCAACATATTCACTGTCTACATATAATTCTACTTCCGTATCAACATCACAAGGATTTTCAAGTTCCAGAAACACATTAGCGGAAAAATCCTCTATACCTATCTTCAGATTTACTGCATTGACACCGGATTCATCAAGCAGGGAAGCTTTTACCATATCTTCATAAGAAGGAGAAGACCATTCCGCCTTTTGTGAAACAGATATTGTAACAGGCTTTGCCGAACCGGAAGATATAACGATAAAGCCGGAACGGAATCCGGATTCATTGTCAGACGCATTTACAAAGAGACTGCCATCCTCTTTTCTTACAATGACCCATTCAGGATTGCTGACATTATAATCAGCATTGCTGCTTTCTACACTAAGTAACACATCTTCATTGTCTGATGCATTGAAGACAATCGGAGATGCCGGCTCTACGCTTAACGTGTCAGGAAGCGTTTTCTCACTTTCACACGATACGGAAAGCATAGCGAAAAAAATGACTGCAAAAGTCAATCTGGTAATGTACTTCATTTGAAGTTGTTTTAAAGTTGTTAAAAATTAATGTGTTATTGGTTCTATATAACTGAATATTCACTTCCCGTCCATCCAGAACCAATTTATCAGGACAGGAAGCATAGCACGTAAAATACCTTGCGGCGCAAAATTATATAAATTCACAGGATAATCCTACTATTACAAAACAAAGATTCAACTGATTGAATTTCAAATAAATGAGCCCACAAATTCACCTATAACACATCACAATAAGAATGAAAGATACAGTCTAAAATATTATATATAAGACAATCAAACAGTATTTTAATTTTGAAATTTTAATCTTGCTAATCTTGTAAAATTCCATAGAAATCATACAATAGCATCCTATGGAAATATCTTTGCTACATAATCTCACCTCCAAGCAGGACAGTCGTGATGTTTAATAGGACACGGGACAGCTCCATACTCAGGATTCTTACAATTTATAATGAACAATAAGCATTTTAGTAGTAGTTTGTAAAAATATTTATTAGCTTTGTAAGATATCTTTAACATCTTAAGATAAGATAATAAAGAATAGTATCAGAACTCTACTAAACTAAAAGTAAAATATTATGACAAGAACAGAAAGCGATCTTCTTGGCAGCGTTGAAGTGCCTGAAGAAGTTCTCTATGGAGTACAGACAATGAGAGGATTGGAAAATTTCCCTATCAGCACATTCAAACTGTGCGAATATCCTCTTTTCATAAAGGGACTGGCTATCGTGAAACTCGGTGCAGCTATCGCTAACCACAAACAAGGACTACTCAGCGATGAGATTTTCAATGCCATTTCACAGGCCTGCCACGAAATAATGGAAGGGAAACATCACGAATTTTTCCCTGTCGATATGATTCAAGGCGGAGCCGGTACGACAACGAATATGAACGCCAACGAGGTAATCGCCAACCGTGCACTCGAAATAATGGGACACAAGAGAGGAGAATACAAGTACTGCTCTCCTAATGACCACGTAAACTGTTCACAATCAACAAATGACGCATATCCATCAGCAATCCATATAGGTCTTTATGCGACACATCTTGAATTCCGCAAGCATTTCATCGAAGTGATAGAAGCATTCGGAAAGAAAGCCAAGGAGTTCGCACACATTCTCAAAATGGGAAGAACTCAGCTCGAAGATGCAGTTCCTATGACTTTGGGACAGACATTCCACGGTTTTGAAAGTGTTCTTGAAGACGAACTTCACAACGTAGACAGAATCGCAGAAGAGTTCCTCACCATCAATATGGGAGCTACTGCAATAGGAACAGGCATATGCGCAGAGCCGGGATATGCAGAATTGTGTACAGAAGCAATCGCTGAAATCACAGGATGGAAAGTCAAGAAGGCAGAAGACCTTGTCGGTATCACTTCAGATACATCCTGTATGGTAGGATATTCTTCAGCACTCAAACGTATTGCGCTGAAAATGAACAAAATATGCAATGACCTCAGACTTCTCGCATCAGGTCCTCGCTGTGGCTTGGGTGAAATAAATCTGCCTGCCAGACAGCCTGGTTCTTCGATTATGCCGGGCAAGGTGAATCCGGTAATTCCAGAAGTGATGAACCAGATATGCTACAAGGTTATCGGAAACGAGTTATGTGTGTCTATGAGTGACGAGGCTGCCCAGATGGAACTCAATGCAATGGAACCTGTAATGGCACAGTGTTGCTTCGAATCTGCAGATCTCCTTATGCACGGTTTCGACACACTCCGCATCCGCTGCATCGAAGGCATCACTGCCAATGAGGAAAAATGCCGCCAGTATGTCCGCAACAGCATCGGAGTCGTGACAGCACTCAACCCTATCATCGGATACAAGAACTCAACCAAGATTGCAAAAGAAGCCCTTGAAACAGGCAGAGGAGTATACGAACTTGTTCTTGAGCACGGAATCCTCAGCAAAGAAGAGCTTGACGAAGTCCTCAAACCTGAGAATATGATCAAACCGGTGAAACTTAACATCAAGCCGCGCAAATAACGTCAGGCAAGTTTCACATCTTAATATGAAGAGAGTATGACTCTCTGTACGACACAGGGTCCGGCACATAATGCATCCGGACCCTGTGTCGTATTTTGACAAGATACACTTTATCAGCAACTCTGAATGTCACTTGCTCTCATCTTTCTCTTTTTCAGACCAGTGTGTGCTTGTCTTGATATGCTCCAGGTAATACTGCTCTTCTTCCGACAGATTTGCGCTGTCCAGATACCAAGGCAGATGACGCACCGAATACGGAGGAGCCGCTCTGAAATATGTGTGGTTGAAATCAATTATTTCCCCTTTAAAAAACGGCTTGTAAACAGCAAAAGTCGTGTCTATAGGAGCTTTGAAAGCATCAGGATCATCGCGTTTGAGCCAGAACTGGCTTTCCCATTCCTGCACTTCTTTCTTATGACTGAAACAATCCGGAATATCATCTATGCGGATTGAGAACCCAGCCTTCAAGGCAGACGGATGCCTCCGCAGAATCGCCACGAATTTCTCCATAAAGTCATCCGGACATTCGGGACAAATCTCAAGATCCGAATCCGTATAGGCGAAATAGCTGTGTGTAAATTGTTTGTAAAGTCCTGTTTCCCAGATGGAAAGATGACCTATATTGCGGTTCAGGCGATATACCGTGTAAGGACAGGACATATACCATTCTAACAAAGGAGGATATGTAGAAGCGTTGTCTATGATATAGATATTATGATAACCACGGGATATAAATCCGGCTATAAGTCTTTTCAACATTTCAAGTCTGTTGAAATTGTTTATTACAATAGGTATGTTCTTATAATCCAGACTCTTGTAATCTCCGGACAGTCTGTATCTGATTTCCGGCTTAATCCATTTTACATAGGCCTTCTTGAGGGCAATCAAAGTTCTTTTAACGTGTAATCCCATAAACTATAATATAGATAACGACCACATTGACATTATGTTATGAAGTTCAAAGCTACAATACAAAATTAATGAATTATTTTCAATATCTATAGACTATTAAAAAGAAGATAGTATATCCTGTATACACACTATTGCCCTAATGATGGAGTATAATTACCAACAAAAATGTCAATTATGTTTGGCTTCATAAATTATACATTGGAAGCGATACTGAATATTGTCATTATCGCTGACGACATAATGATTTTAACTGTTGTTCTCATAACTATTCTATAATGGGGTTGAGTATGTCATACACTGTATAATTCCATCTATTACTTCAAAACAGATTTTTATATCACCGTTATAGTAGTAAACACAATACCAGTTCTCTCCGAACCAGTCCATATATACTGGTTTGAGAGGTTCTAAAATGGTAAACTTGTCACCTACTGTTACATCGCAATCAAGCCCTTCCAGACTGACCTTAAATCTGTTGTTTTTGATAGAAAAACCATTTAAAGACTCATCATTGAAATGTAGCATAGTTTTATCATAAAAATATCGTTCATCCACCCCATTATCTTGTGAGTCATAATACCTGTACCTTGTTGGTTCCCCAAATTTGGCAATGACTTCTTCTTTTGTCATTTTTGTACATACTTCTATGCCGTTTACCCAAATCTGAGCATTGGCAGCGATACTGAATATTGTCATTATCGCTGCCGTCATAATGATTTTAACTGTTGTTCTCATAACTATAGTGTTAATTTGTTTTCAGAATTATCTGTTATCGGATAAAATGTAAAAATATCATCATCCGAGCTATCACATTTTATACCGATAATCTTAGTGCCTTTTATTTCTCTTTTCCCGTTTGCCCCCGTATCGGACACAGAGCCATTGATGTAATCCTCCGGATTCAGTTTATTGCCTTTTTCACCCTTGACAACAAGATGAAGATGAGGAAAATTCACATTATAAGCATTGCCTGTCTTACCACTATATGCAATAATCTCACCCTGATAGACCTTGTCTCCCCTTTTGAAGGGTTCTCCAGTCCTTGGATTTATAGCTATAGGAGTACCTTCATCCCTTTAAGATCTCCGACCCATCTGTCAAAACAGTAATTTTGAGACACCTCTGCTTTACATATTACCAGACTTCTAGTATTGGTCTAATGTGCCGTCAAGGTCTGCGAACAGAAGAAGATTGTCAACAGGAATCCGGATATTACCATAATCGTCAGGCACGTCAGGAATGTCCATTTCATACAAAGTGCCGCTTCCGCTACACGAGAATAGTGCCAGAGCGGAAAGAAAAAGTAATACACGCTTAATCATGGCATCAATATTTAGTGTTATAATGTCCCAAATATAAATAAGTTACACCTGAAAAACAAGATTATTCCAGGTTTTTCAGTGTAAAAATAGTGGCAGTCAAATTGATGTCGATTTATTGTGTCTGAGTATGACATAGTGAATCTCAATATGAGGATGAACATATGCAGGCTCACCTGCAAAAGTATGTTTTCGGTATATGTCTCGAAACACAAACCCCTAAGCACACAAACAGCTGTCATACGCTCTGTGCTGTCAATTATCGTGCTTAGCGGTGACAAAAAGAATACCCCTGAGCACACCGACACGCATTGCAGTGTTGCAGAATGCTGTTTTGCGTGCTCGAAGGTCAAGGAAAGAACAGAATTTCACAGTGATTATTTGGATTTTTAAAATCAGAAAAGAGGTACAAGTAATTGATATTCAATCGCTTATACCTCTTTTTCTGCGGTGAGAGGGGGATTCGAACCCCCGGTACGGTTACCCGTACGGCAGTTTAGCAAACTGCTGGTTTCAGCCACTCACCCATCTCACCAAAGTCCCTTTCGGTTGAATGGGACTGCAAATATAATAACTTATTTATTGTTTTGCAATATTTTCACGCATTTCCGTGTCGGCTTGAATGTTTTTCATCTTATAATAGTCCATTATGCCGAGATTTCCGTTGCGGAATGCCTCCGCCATTGCAAGCGGAACTTCTGCCTCTGCTTCAATTACACGGGCACGCGCTTCCTGAGCTTTGGCCTTCATCTCCTGCTCCAATGCCACTGCCATAGCACGGCGTTCCTCTGCACGGGCCTGAGCAATGTTCTTGTCTGCCTCTGCCTGATCCATCTGAAGAACAGCTCCGATGTTCTTTCCTATGTCTATATCAGCAATGTCAATTGAAAGGATTTCGAATGCTGTTCCTGCGTCAAGTCCCTTGTTAAGAACAACTTTCGATATGCTGTCAGGATTTTCAAGTACAGACTTGTGACTTTCCGCAGAACCGATACTTGACACTATACCTTCACCGACACGTGCAAGAACTGTTTCTTCTCCGGCACCACCTACAAGCTGCTTGATATTGGCACGTACGGTAACACGGGCCTTTGCAATCAGCTGGATACCGTCCTTGGCTACAGCCGTTACAGGAGGTGTATTGATAACTTTAGGATTAACAGACATTTGGACAGCTTCGAAAACGTCACGGCCTGCAAGGTCTATTGCAGCAGCCATCTTGAAGTCAAGGGAAATGTTAGCCTTATCCGCAGAAATCAAGGCATTGACGACTTTAGGAACATTGCCTTTTGCAAGATAATGTGCTTCCAGTTCATTTGCATATAGCTTCAATCCTGCCTTGGTTCCTGTAACCATAGCCATAACAATTGTACTTGGAGAAACACCTCTCCAACGCATCAGCACCAACTGGATAAGAGAAATTCTGACTCCGGAAATAAGAGCCTGAAACCAAAGGGTTACAGGGAAAAACCAGAGGAAGACCACGAGAGCAACTATGGCTATCGCGACCCATACGATTAGTGGTAGTACCATAAACAGATTGTATTAATTAGTAATCATTTTCAACAGGTCTTACATATATCTTTCCATCTTCGATCAAGACGACTTCGACTTCCACACCGGCATCAATCATCCCTTCAAAACTTGTTGCTTCTAGAGACATTCCTTCAAAACGCACCATACCCATAGGGGCGAGTCTTGTTGAAGTCTTTCCGGTTTCTCCTACAGACACCTTTACTTTATCATCAGAAACTGCCTTGGAGTCGATATTTGTCTTCAATGCAAATTTATTCCACGTCTTTGCACGCAAAGCAAATATCATAAGGACAACTATCAAAAGGACATCGACAGCGGTAACTATAGAGCCTGTAACTCCCCCATAGCAACTGAACGCTTGAAAACAAGAACCGGCTATAGAAGCTACTCCGAGGATACCCGCTATACCTACACCAGGAACAAGAAGGACTTCCGCAAGGACAAGAACAAGTCCTACCAGACTCAATATTATTATCATTCCCATAATATCAGTTGTTTATTGTTTTCATTTCAACACCAGCTATACCCATAGCCTTTGCAAAGGCTACAAGTGAATCGGCAGATTCTTTATTATTATAAGGTCCTATCACATAGACAGTTCTACCGTTTTCTCCCTCTATTCTGGCAACATCCTTTCCGGATGCCTGCTGAGTAATACCGGCAACCTCGGCTTCATCGAGGGAACCACCTTCAGGAGAAATCCTTACCTCGTAAAATACCGGTTTTGCCTTCAATTCCGCTTCCAAAGTCCTGGCCTTTGAAACCGAAAGTTCCTTTCCGTCGTTGAAAGCCACTATAAAGGCACTCCTGAAACCGACCCTCTTGACCTTGTTCAATTTGGAAAGAACATCTTTATAGCTTCTGAACAATCCGACACGGTAGACATAGCGTCCACTTGATGTCTTGTGTTCGAAAACAGGGCTTAGTCCCTTTATATCCTTGATTGTTGCCTTTCTTGCCAGACTGAACATCTGTATCTGATAGACAAGACCTTCAGGCAGATTGTTATCAAGGGCAAACTGACCCTCTTCCATCACCTTGAATGTATAGTCGAATTTGACAGGAGGAGGCAGAATATTCATAGATAAGGACTTACCCGGAGACATCTTTACGAAGGCATAACGTGTGGCTTCTCCCACCACTTCACGGTCTGCCGCTGCCATCAGTTTGTCAGGATCGATGACAACACCGTTGAAAAGAAACTCCATCTCTATCTTTCGAAGAATATCCGTTGCACGAGTCAGGGAATCCTGAATGGCGGGCATCGAAGACTCAAGTTTTAAAATCCTGTTAGTCAACAATATCCTTTCATCAGCATCGGAACTGAGAATAAACTGGTTTCTGCTTTCCTCCAAAGCTGTTTCATACAAAGACAAGGAATCCCTCAATGCCCTTACCTCGGACATCTTATCCATATATTTCTTTGTATCGACATTCTCCGGTATATCAGCGTTTACATCCCTACCCTCGCCATCAGTCCTGTCGGACGGATTAAGTTGGGCTATCTCACACAACTTTGAAGGGGCACCGACAGCCTTTCTGACAGGCATACTGTCATATTCAAGGACATAGACACAAACACTATCCCCTTCGCAACCTCTGTCCGAGGCGAATATGGTATGACGGCCGTCATCAGTATTTATGAGCAGGAAATCATTTGCAGGAGATGAATACGGAAAACCGAGATTGACAGGAGATGACCAGTCAGCAGTTTCATCGTCCCATCTGGACACATACAAGTCATAGCCACCCACTCCATAAAGACCGGAAGAAGCAAAATACAAAGACCTGCCATCAGGTGAAAGCATAGGATATATCTCGTCTGAAGAAGAGGTAAGCTGTTCATTAATCAGCGAAGGAGAAGACCACACAGTATCAAGAAGTTCGGTCTTGCATATATTCCTCACACCGGCTTCGTCAACTGATGAGTAATATATGGTTTCAACTCCTTCCGGGACATACACCGCTTTGGAAAACGGATGATTCGAGACAGAATCAAGCTGATTGGGAACGGACCTCCAGCTATTGTCTGCAAGAGGATAATAAAGGAAAAAATCAGAAATCGAAAACCGGTGCCTTGCAACAACTTCCGGAGTACTCACAAACTGCGACATATTCCTTCCGTTTTCAGACATCAGCATCTTGTCAACCAAACGAACTACATAAGCCGAATCAGTATATTCCCCGGAGGAATCGGTCAATGACTCCATCGCAGCCTTATACGAGGCCAGGGACGCATCAAACTCATACCTTGCACGAAGAGAGTCCCCAACCGCCGACAGGCTGTCAGCTTCAACATTTCTGGCCGACAATTCAAGAAAACCCGATACATTTACAGCCAGCAGGAAAGCAAATATTCCTTTAATTATTATGAATTTGTCTCGCATTGTACTTTTCAGTCTCACTTTTCGGTATGCAAAAATAAGAAATATTTACAGAAAGTTCATTTATAAGAAAAAAATAGTAAATTTGTGCCCTATTTTGCGGTCAGTGTAAAGTGCAATATCTGTGCTATGCCTGTGACAAAGAATATAAAATCATTAAAACTATATTAAAATTATGCAAAGTAAAGGTGCAATCAGATTCGTAGCGATTTTGCTCGCTTTGGCTTGCGTCTGGCAGCTTTCCTTCACTCTTGTAACCAATGTGAAGGAAAAGAACGCGGTAAAGTATGCCGAAGCAGCAGCAGAAGCTGTCAGAAATTCTGCTAAATTCGCTAAAATTCCGGAGACGGACAAAGCCTTCTATCTTGACTCTATCAGAAAAGACAGAAACAGGCATTACATTGACTCCATCTCTTCTGAAAAGATTTATTTCGGATACACTTACAAAGACGTAAAAGCCAAAGCTATCAATCTTGGTCTCGACTTGAAAGGCGGTATGAACGTGATGCTTCAGGTTCAGCTGGAAGACCTCGTGAAAGCACTTTCCGGCAATAACCAGTCACCTGAGTTCATTCAGGCTATCAATCTCGCAAAACAGCGCAGCGTAGACTCAAGACAAGATTTCATCACTTTGTTTGCCGAGGCTTGGAAAGAGACTTCAAACGGCACTCCTCTTGCGAGAATATTCGGAACACCTGATATGACTGAGGTTACTCCGGCATCTACTGACTCTGATGTCATTGAAATCATCAGACGTGAGGCCGAGAGCGCAATTTCAAACTCATTCAACGTTCTCAGAAACCGTATCGACCGTTTCGGTGTTACACAGCCAAACATCCAGAAACTCGGAAACAGCGGACGTATCCTTGTTGAACTTCCAGGCGTAAAAGAGCCTGAGCGTGTGAGAAAACTCCTTCAGGGTACAGCTTCACTTGAGTTCTGGCCGACATATGACAACACTGAAGTTGAAATATATCTTGCTGAGGCTAACTCCACTCTTGCCGAGCTATTAGGAGATGATGCGACTATCGTTGCCGACACCAAGCCTGCAGTTGCAGATGGCGACTCCCTTCTCGCAGCACAGCTCAAGAACTTAGATAATGATGCTAAGGCAGAAGCTGAATTCAGAAAACAGAATCCTCTGTTCAGCATCCTCCAGCCTTCAGGAGCAAGAGGAAATGCCTGCATAGGATATGCACACTACTCAGATACAGCCAAAATCAACAAATATTTGGCTATGCCGCAGATAAAGATGCTCTTCCCTCCTGAATTCAAGGCTATGTGGAGTGTCAAGGCTTCCCAATACATCCCTGGCGGCAACACATTCGAGCTTGTAGCAATCAAGGCTGCATCTCGTGGCGGAAAGGCTCCATTGGACGGTGGTTCGGTAACTGACGCAAGAGTACAGTATGGAAACACCAACGGAAACCCTGAAGTTTCTATGACAATGAACTCTGATGGTGCAAAAGTATGGGCAAGACTAACCAAAGAGAACATCGGCAAACAGGTTGCTATCGTACTCGACGGAATGATATACTCATACCCTACAGTACAGAGCGAAATATCCGGTGGTAGCTCACAGATTACCGGTAACTTTACACTTGACGAGGCTGAAGACCTTGCCAACGTACTCAAGTCAGGTAAACTCCCTGCACCGGCTACTATCATCCAGGAGCAGGTTGTAGGTCCTTCACTCGGAGCAGAATCAATCAACGCAGGACTCATCTCATTTGTGATTGCATTCGTACTCGTACTCCTTTATATGGTATTGTTCTACCAGGGTGCAGGTCTTGTTGCTGACATTGCTCTTCTTGTCAATGTCCTTCTCCTTTTCGGAACACTTGTTTCATTCGGAGCAGTTCTTACACTCCCTGGTATCGCAGGTCTCGTTCTTACACTTGGTATGGCAGTGGATGCCAACGTTATCATCTATGAGCGTATCAAAGAAGAACTCCGCGCAGGCAAAGGATTGAGCAAGGCTGTCGCTGACGGTTACAGCAACGCTTATTCCGCTATCATCGACGGTCAGATTACTACCCTTCTTACAGGTATCGTGCTCTTCATCTTCGGTTCAGGTCCTGTACAGGGATTCGCTACTACCCTCATCATCGGTATCATTACATCAGTTCTGTCATCAATCTTTATCACAAGACTCATCATTGATGATAGAATCGTAAAGGGCAAGAGCATTGCATTCGACAACAAGTTCACTCGCAACTTCCTGCAGAATACAAAGGTAGATTTCATCAGCAAGAAGAAATTCGCCTACATCGCATCAGGACTTGTAATCGTAATCGGCCTTGTATCAATATTCACAAAAGGCTTTACATATGGTGTTGACTTTACAGGTGGACGTACCTATGTAGTAAGATTCGATACTCCTGTAACAGCAGAACAAGTACGTGCTGCAGCTATCGCAGAGTTTGACGGAGCTGTGGAAGTAAAACAGTTCGGAGGCGACAGCCAGATGAAGATTACTACACAGTATCTTGTTGAAGACGAATCAACTGAGGCTGACGCACAGGTAGAGGCAAAACTCTTCAATGCTTTGAAAGGCTTCTTTGCAGAGAAAGACTATACAATCGACGAGTTCAAATCTACTCTTGACAACCCTAATGGTATCATCAGTTCAGACAAGGTTGGTCCTACTATCGCCAACGATATTACAAGAGATGCGATCATCGCTGTAATCATCGCCCTGCTCGTGATATTTGCATATATTGCAGTGCGTTTCAAAGGATGGACTTGGGGTCTCGGAGGTGTTACAGGTCTTGCACATACTGCAATTATCGTAATTGGATTCTTCTCGCTGTTCTCAGGCATTCTTCCATTCAGCCTTGACATCGACCAGACATTCATCGCAGCTATCCTTACTATCATCGGTTACGCTATCAACGATACAGTGGTTATATTTGACCGTATCCGTGAATACAAGGAATTGCATCCGAAAGCTGACTTCAAGACAAATGTAAACGAGGCACTCAACAGTACACTTTCACGTACTATGAATACATCACTCACTACTCTTGTGACTATGATTGCTATCGCAGTCTTCGGAGGTGAGGTAATCAGAGGTCTCGCTGTAGCACTTATCCTCGGTATCGTGGTAGGAACTTACGCTTCTATCTTCATCGCAACGCCTATAATGTTCGATGTTACCAGGAAAGCGGCAGAGAAACAGAAAGAGAACAAATAACGATTCCTAAACCTATCAGGAGGGCGGTTAAACACGGATTTAACCGCCCTCATTTTTTATACGGCAGAATAATCTATTTGATTGATACTCGCATTTTGTATAACTTTGCGGACTAAATTTTTTCCATTATGTCATTTGTCCATCTCCACGTCCATACACAATATTCTATTCTAGACGGTTTTTCACAAATCCAGCAACTATTCAATAGAGCTGAAGAACTTGGAATGCCGGCTCTGGCCATTACTGATCACGGAAATATGTATGGCATCAAGGAGTTTATGAAATTCGCAGGTAAACATCCGAAAGTGAAACCCATTCTCGGTTGTGAAGTCTATGTGACAAGGCATTATGACCATAAGATAAAAGACACATCTCACAGAGGATACTACCATCTCATACTTCTTGCCAAAAACTACGAAGGATACAAGAACCTGATGAAGATAGTGTCCACAGGCCACATTGAAGGCAAATACTATGATAAGCCGAGGGTCAGTCACGAAGTCATAGAGAAGTACCACGAAAACCTCGTATGTATGTCTGCCTGTATTGCCGGAGAAGTACCGCGCAATATTCTGACAGGTGATATGGAGGCAGCGAGAAAAGCGATAGAATGGCACAAAAGAGTGTTCGGTGAGGACTACTATCTCGAAGTCCAGCTCCATAAGACACAGATACCGGACCTGTCTCCGGAGGTATATGAAAGACAACTCGTTTCCAATGCCGGTATTTTTGCACTGGCAGAAGAGATGGGAGTCAAGGTTGTGGCTACAAACGATGTGCATTTCGTCAGGAAAGAGGACGGACCGGCACACGACAGGCTGATTTGCCTGAATACCAATGCAAACTTGAATGATCCCAAAAGACTGCGATATACTCAACAGGAATACCTCAAGAGTCCTGATGAAATGTCGGAGTTATTCCCTGAACACCCGCAGGTCATAGCCAATACCCTTGAGGTTGCAGCAAAAATAGAAAGCTATAAGATTGACCGTGGCCACGTGTTGCCTAAATTCGATCTGCCGGAAGACTTTCTTGCTGATATTGACAACCAGCTTGAGAAATACAAAAAAATCATCGATGCAGGACGATGCGACAAGGATGGAAACAGCCGTGGAGAGGAATTCTGCAAATCTGTAGCCTATCTGTGCCATCTGACATACAAAGGAGCACATATCCGATATGGGGAGACTTTCACTGACGAACAGAGCGAAAGAATCGAATTCGAGCTTATGACAATATGCCGAATGGGATTCCCTGATTATTTTCTCATCGTTCAGGACTATATAGCAGCTGCGAGGGCAATGGGCTCTATGGTTGGACCAGGACGTGGCTCCGCTGCAGGTTCCGTCGTTGCATACTGCCTGTGGATTACCAACCTTGACCCTATAAAATACCAGTTGCTGTTCGAGCGTTTCCTTAATCCGGACCGAATCAGTATGCCGGATATAGATGTTGACTTCGAAGACCTCGGAGCTGCCCACAAATACGTGGAAGATCACTATGGTTTGAATCACGTATCAAGGGTGATTACATTCGGTACAATGGCTGCAAAAAGTGCCATAAAGGACGTGGCCCGAATCAGCCAGATGAGCATTGAGGAATCAAACCGTCTCACCAAGATGGTCCCGGACCGTCTGTCCGAGATGAAGGAAAAGGAATATCCTTTCAACCCGAAGCTTGACGAATTGAAGAAAGGATTCAAACAGATAACCAAAAGTGTTGAAATCGATGATCCGGAACATCTAGGCCAGAAAATAACAGTAGAAAAGTTCTACCAGGTTGGTCTCGAAGAATGCGATGCTAAAATCAACCTCAAGAATTGCTACAGACTCGTACCTGAATTTCAGGAAGAGCTTAAAAACGGAACGGAACTGACCAAGGAAGTCCTTCATTATGCCCAACAGCTTGAAGGCAGTATAAGACAGGTCGGTGTCCACGCCTGTGCTACTATCATAGGCCGTGGAAACCTGATGGACTACATACCTATCTGTCTGTCCGAGGACAAGGAAGCTGTAGATGAGAACGGAAAGAAGAAGGAATTCTGGACATCCCAATATGACGGACACTACATCGAAGACGTCGGAATGCTCAAAATGGACTTCCTTGGACTCAATACATTGACTATCATACATACGTGCCTTAACCTCATCAAGGAGAGGCACGGAATAGATATAGATATAGAGGCTATCCCTATAGATGACAAGCCGACATATGAGCTTTACGGACGCGGAGATACTGTAAGCGTGTTCCAGTTCGAGTCGCCCGGAATGATGAACTGGCTTCAAAAGCTTCAACCGGAGCGTTTTGAAGACCTGATTGCAATGAATGCCTTGTACCGTCCCGGTCCTATGGACTACATTCCGTCATTTGTTGCAAGAAAACAAGGTATTGAGAAAGTTGAATATGACCTGCCGCAGATGCAGGAATACCTCGAAGATACCTATGGAGTAACTGTATATCAGGAGCAGGTGATGCTTCTGTCCCAAAAGCTTGCAAACTTCACTAAAGGTGAGGCGGACAAGCTCAGAAAGGCAATGGGAAAGAAGCTTATTGACGTACTTAACTCATTGAAAGACAAATTTATGAGTGGAGGTATGAAGAACGGTCATCCGGAAAAAGTCCTGGACAAAATATGGAAAGACTGGGAAAAGTTCGCACAATACGCTTTCAATAAGTCACACGCCACTTGTTATGCCTGGGTAAGCTACCAGACAGCATATCTCAAATGCCACTATCCTTCGGAATTCCAGGCAGCCAACCTTACGGCGAACCTTGGCAAATCCGACGAACTGAAGAAGATAATGGCAGACTGCAAGAAAAACAAGATCAATGTCCTTAACCCGGATATAAACGAATCTGAATCATTCTTCAGTGTAAACAAGAAAGGGGACGTTCGTTTCGGTCTTGGGGGTATCAAAGGTTTCGGTGACAATATCGTAAAAGCCATTATATCAGAAAGAAATGCAAACGGCAATTTTACTGATATTTATGACTTCGTGGAAAGAATGTCAGGAATTGTCAACAGGAAATCTTTTGAAAACCTGCTGCACTCGGGAGCTTTCGACAGTTTCGGAATCAACAGAAAGCAATTCCTGCTGCCGTGCAAAGGTACGGACGTTCCGTTTATAGATACTTTGTTCAGATACGGAGAGCTGTACAAAAAGGACCAGATGAACGAAGCCATATCCCTTTTCGGTGATGCCGAAGAACTCAAGCCAGAAAGGCCTGAAATTCCGGAAATGGAAGGGGAAGAGGATATTCTGCAGAAACTTATGTTCGAAAAAGAGCTTGTGGGAATGTACCTTTCATCACACCCTCTGGACAGATATGAGTTCGAACTGAAGAACTTCACGACTTGTGAAGTGGGAGAAATACCAAACCTTGTGAACGAATGCGAGAAAAGCAAAACTCAAAAGAAGGTATGTATTGCCGGGTTCATCACAAATTCGCAGACGCTCACAACAAAGACAGGGCGTCCTTGGTCAAAAACGGTGATTGAAGACAAATCCGGCAACTACGAACTTGCATTGTTCGGTAAGGAACACGAAAACTTTATGAGTTATCTTACACTGCACAATGCAATATTCATCGAAGGAGTAATAGAAGAAAGATATTTCTCAAAAGCAGATAGCAAAGATTCAAAAAAAGACGTACCTTACGGATTCAAAGTAAAGAATATAATGCTGTTGGGAAATGTGGCGGATACATTTATAAAGGGATTCGCAATCACGATTTCCACACCTATGCTCACAGAGGATTTCAGGAAAGACCTTGTGAAGACAATAAAGTCCAATAAGGGAAACATCCCGCTGACCCTGTTCCTCTATGAACCGGAGAAAAAATGGAAGATTGAATTTCTTTCGAGAAAATTCAAGGTTGCAGTAAATGCCGACTTCATTGATGAATTGGAATCAAGACATATATCGTACAATATAATAAAGAAATAGTTATGGCGGAGGAAAGATTTTCAGACCTCGGACGAATCGAGGCGATATCCCGACTTTACGAAGGAACAACGTACAAACCATTCGAAACATCGTGCTTTGAAACTGAAGGAAAATGTTTCATAAGGACAAATTCACGCGTCTTCATAGAAGGCATAGATTTCGATTTGACATACTTCCCTTTGAAACATCTCGGATACAAATGCGTCACTGCTGTAACCGGAGAATTATATGCAGGTTTCTCACACCCTCGTTCAATGGATGTTAGAATAGGAATATCAGCCAAACTGGATTTCAGCCATATAAAAGAAATCTGGGAAGGAATGACCACAGCAGCAAAGGAACACGGTTACAAACAATTGAGTCTGGATCTTGTTCCATCACCGAACGGACTCACATTGTCAGTCTCTGCTGCTGGTGAAACCTCTATCCTGATGGAGAAACGCCGTCCGGCTGCAAAAAGTATGGACCTTATTTGCATATCTGACAACCTTGGGGCTGCCTTTTTGGGATTCCAAATTCTCGAAAGGGAAAAAAGAGAGTTCGAGAAAAGCGGAGAGACTCACAAAAAAGCCGATATGGAACAATACAAGACTCTCGTTGGTGCATATCTCAAACCTCAGATAAATCATAATATAATCTCACAACTCGAAGACGCCGGGATAACTCCATCTTTCGGTTATCTTGTTACAAGAGGACTATCCGACACCATCAAAAGACTTGTACGGGATAGCGGGGCTGGAGCAAAAGTGTATGTAGACAAACTGCCGTTTGCCGGACGCACATTCGAAATATCAAAAGAACTGGGAACCGATCCTATGACAGCCGCTCTAAACGGAGGAGAAGACTACAGACTTCTGTTTACGATTCCTATCGGACAACACGACAAATTCAGACACGATTTCCAGACTTTTGACATAATAGGACACCTTGCAAAACCTGAAGTCGGTGCAGTCATTGTAACCCCTGACGGGGTCGAACTGCCGTTAAAATCGCAGGGCTGGAAATAATTCCGTATTTTTTCGGCTATCTGATGCAAGATTTTTAAGAATTTGGATTTACTCTAAAGAAACAGGAAATTGTCAGGACTCGATAACATCACTACCACCCCTGACAGTTTCCTGAAAACAAGAGTAACAATAAAACAGAAAATATTATGAAAAGATTCAGATTCTACTTTCTTGCAGCATTAGCTGTAACCGCTTTTTCTACTTTGGCATCCTGCAACAAGTGGGATGATGACGATTACGACTCATATTATCCTGACGCAATAGTTACAGTCAAACCTACAAGTGATAAAGAGTTTTACCTTCAACTTGATGACAAGACAGCCCTTCTCCCAGTCGGAACAACAAAGCTGCCTTTCGGAAATAAAGAAGTAAGAGCACTTGTCAATTATTCAAAAGTTGATCTCCCGCCAGATGCAGACAAGGACAAATTAGCAGGCGCAGTGAAAATCAACTGGATGGACAGCATTCTCACCAAGCAGACCAAACCGACTAAAGGCGACCAGAACACTTCATTGTATGGAAATGACCCAGTTGAGATACTCAGAAGCTGGATGACTGTCGTGGAGGATGGTTACATCACCCTCAATTTTGTGACAACCTGGGGAAATACCAACATCAAACACGAAGTGAATATGCTTACCGGAACAAATCCGGACAATCCTTATGAAATTGAATTCAGACACAATGCCCACGGAGACAGATACGGCGTACAAGGAAACAGTGTCGTGGCCTTCAGTCTCAAGGACCTTCCGGACACAGAAGGTAAGACTGTCAAACTTAAATTGAAATGGAATTCGTTCAGTGGCCCGAAAAGTGTAGAATTCGATTACTGCACCAGAAAAGAATAAAAAGTGACAAATCCGGAACAGAAACTAATAGAAAAACTCAAGAAACGCGATAGCGTTGCTATGAAAGCTCTATATGACAAATATGCAGGCTTTCTTACAGCAGTCTGTTCCAGATATATTGACAATCAAGAAGATATAAAGGACCTTATGCAGGAGAGTTTCATCAGAATATTCTCCTCCATAGGGTCTTTCGAATACAGAGGTGAAGGTTCATTGAAAGCGTGGATGAGCCGAATAGTCACAAATATTGCACTCAAACATATACGAGACCATCTGAAAAACGGCCTCATAACATTGGACGAAAGCCTTCCCGACAAACCATACAACCCAGAAGAAGATGCACAACTTGACATTGGAGACATTCCTTCTTCTGTAATTCAGGAAATGATCCGCAAACTGCCTGAAGGTTATCGTACAGTCTTCAACCTCTATGTTTTTGAAGACAAATCCCATAAGGAAATAGCTGATTTACTGGGAATTAAAGAAAATTCGTCAGCATCACAACTGCACCGGGCAAAATCAATGCTTGCAAGTTGGATAAAAGAATATAAACAGACACACTAATCTGCCGTGGACAAAAATTGGACTAAAGAACTCAAAGACAAAATGCAGGACTATCAGGAGATAGCCCCTGAAGGTCTGTGGTCAGATATAAGCAAAGAGATGAATCTGACTTCTGGACAGAAGAAGCCTGTACTACCAGTATTTCTGAAATATGGAGGAGCCGTTGCCGCTGCAGCAGTCATTATTCTCGGCGTTTGGTTCTATTGGAACAGAAGTAATGTAACCATAGTTGATAATCGGGAATATATCTCAGATTCGGACATAACAGTAAAAGACAAAAATAAAGATGCAGACAAAGATGCGAATCAAAAGGCAGATATAAAGGTAAATAAAGAATCTATCATCAAAACAATTCCTTCTGACGGAAAAATATATGCAGAAATTGCCACTGCCGATAATATTCGTCAATCAACAGGAAATTCACAGGAAAACTGGCCCGTAAAGGACACATCACAGCCAAATGATATAAATATACCTTCCATATCGAATAAGTCCGGAAATGGCCGGGAAAACGGTAATTCCGACAACCCGCACGACAACTTAATAGCAGCAGACATATTCGGATATATCGAGAAACAGGAAACTACAAGAAAAAGAAAATTCGATATAGGAGCTACAGTTTCAGGAGCCATCGGCAATATGACATCACAAGCAGGATATGCAACGACAATTGAGGCGGCAAACATCACAGCATTCGGTTCAAGTCCCGAAAATGATATAAGAATGTTCAATAGAAACAAGGAAGTCTCATCAACAACAAAATATATACAACCTGTCAAAGCAGGCATTCATTTCAAAGGCTATATATCACAAAAATGGAGCATAGGAACTGGATTGGAGTGGACTTGGTTGCACAGTTCTCTCAAAGAAGGCAGTGAAAATTATTATACTTCATCAGCCTCCGATATGCACTACATAGGAATTCCCCTTACCATCAATTTCGATATTTGGCAGGGACGCAACCTCAATGTATACGCATTCGCAGGCGGAACAATGGAAAAATGCTTGTCCGGAAAAACTTCTGTACATTATGTGTTCAACAACAGCGCATCCAAGACTGAAATAGAAAAGTTTATGGAAAAACAACTCCAGTGGTCAGTCTCGGCAGGCGTAGGATTGGAATACAATTTTGCAGATTTCGCCGGAATCTTTGCCTCCCCTACCATAAGTTGGCATTTTGACAACGGCAGCGGTATCGACAACATCTACAAATCCAGACCGTTTAACTTTTCACTGTCTCTCGGCTTCAGATTCCACTTGTAAAACAAACAATATTCCGAATCTTAAATCCACACGTAACAGATAAAAGCTTTATCTAAATAAATAAGCGGCCTGGAGTTTTCCAGGCCGCTTATTTATGAATGTAGAGCAAAAATTATTTGAGTTTTTTAAGAAGATTGCTCATTTTTACTTCCTTGCCGATGATGGCATTAAGATCCTCGATTTTCACTCTCTCCTGTGCCATTGAATCACGGTGACGTACTGTCACGCAACCGTCTGTAAGTGAGTCGTGGTCAACAGTAACGCAGAACGGAGTACCGATTGCATCCTGACGACGGTATCTCTTTCCGATAGAATCTTTCTCATCATACTGACAGTTGTAGTCGTATTTGAGATCATCCATAATCTTCTGGGCAAGGTCGACAAGCTCGGCATTATTCTTCAGAAGAGGCATAACTGCGACTTTTACTGGTGCAAGAGGTGCAGGAATGCTCAGAACTACACGGCTCTCTCCATTTTCAAGCTGCTCTTCTTTGTAAGAGTTTGAAAGGACAGCAAGCACCATACGGTCAACTCCAATAGAAGTCTCTACTACGTAAGGAGTGTAGTTTTCACCTGTTTCCGGATCGAAATACTGAATCTTCTTACCAGAGAATTTCTGGTGATTTCCAAGGTCGAAGTTGGTTCTTGAGTGAATTCCTTCAAGCTCCTTGAATCCGAACGGGAAGTGGAACTCGATATCTGTAGCAGCATTTGCGTAATGGGCAAGTTTATCGTGGTCGTGGAAACGATAGTTCTCGTTACCCATACCAAGTGCCTGATGCCAAGCAAGACGGTTTTCTTTCCATTTTGCGAACCAGTCCAGCTCTGTTCCTGGCTTAATGAAGAACTGCATCTCCATCTGCTCAAATTCCCTCATACGGAATATGAACTGACGTGCCACAATCTCGTTTCTGAAAGCCTTACCTATCTGCGCAATACCGAAAGGAAGCTTCATACGTCCTGTCTTCTGAACATTGAGATAGTTCACAAAAATACCCTGAGCTGTTTCCGGACGAAGGTAAATCAGATTGGCTCCCTCGGAAAGACTTCCAAGCTGAGTAGAGAACATCAGGTTGAATTGTCTTACATCTGTCCAGTTTTTAGTACCGGAAATAGGACATACTATTTCACAATCTATGATAATCTGACGAAGTTCGGCAAGATCATTTGCATTGAGAGCATCAGCCATTCTCTTCCTGACTTCTTCGATTTTCTTATTATTCCTTATGCAGTTCGGATTTGTTTCAATGAATTTTTCCTCATCAAAAGCCTCTCCGAACTTCTTACGTCCCTTCTCGACATCCTTGCGTATCTTGTCCTCAAGTTTGGCAATATAATCCTCGATAAGGACATCTGCCCTATATCTCTTTTTTGAATCCTTGTTATCTATAAGAGGATCATTAAATGCACCTACGTGTCCTGATGCTTCCCAGATTTTCGGATGCATAAAGATAGCAGAATCAATACCCACGATATTCTCGTGAAGTCTTGTCATAGCATCCCACCAATACCTCTTGATGTTGTTCTTCAGTTCAACGCCCATCTGGCCATAGTCGTAAACGGCAGCAAGTCCGTCATAAATCTCACTTGATGGGAAAATGAATCCATATTCCTTACAATGAGAAACCAGAATCTTGAAGAGTTCTTCTTGTGTCATAATTCTATATATAATGTTATAATTAAATTTATACTTTGTCATTCAAAAATATCCGGAAAATACTCTATAATATGCCCGGATACTATCTCTTTCAGAGGAATCATTACAAAATCCCTCTCCTTGATAAGCCTGTGCGGCACAGTCAGTCTGCAAGTATCGATACAAGCATTCCCGATAAAAAGTATATCTATATCAATTGTCCTCGAATGATATATCCGCTTTCCTGATGAATCATATTCAGGAGCATCACATCTGCCCAAACGCCTCTCTACATCCTTGCATTTGTCGAGAATGCTCTCCCCCAACTCCTGTAAGTTCTGTCCCGGCTGAAGTTGTAACTTGTACATCACAACAGCATTGAGGAATAACTTGTCCGACTCAAATCCCCACGGTTCAGTTTCAATAAAAGAGGACAAAGCATTGAAACGGCAACCGAATCTTTCATCAAGCATTTTAAGAGCCGATTCCATATAGGCCATCCTGTCCCCTGTATCAGAACCTAAAGACAAATATAGTTCAAACTCGGACATATCTCCTAATCTTCGTCCAGACCAAGTTCTACCAAAGCCTCCTCAGACATTCTGCTCTTGTCCCATACCGGCTCGAAAACTAATTCTATTGTAGCGGAAACTACTCCCGGCACATCGTCGACAGCAGCCCTGACCTGCTCAACCACATAATCCGCCATCGGACAATTTGGTGCAGTAAGTGTCATTTGTATAAACACATTGTGACCTTCATCAACCTTGATTTCATAAATCAATCCCAGGTCATAAACATTAACTGGAATCTCAGGGTCGTAAACTTGCCTGAGAGCCATTATTATATCACGTTCTAAGCTTGGCATAATAACAAACTTTATAAATTAGCAGATGCAATCTCCCTTATTCTCGCAATCATCGAAACAAGTCCGTTTGCGCGAGTTGGTGAAAGATTCTCCTTCAACCCGATTTTCTCCACAACAGAGAAATCAGAACCTGAAATTTCTTCTGGTGTACGGCCGGAATAAAGACTCACAAGAAGAGAAATAATACCCTTTGTTATGATAGCGTCACTGTCAGCAGTAAAAAACAAACGTCCGTTTTCGATTTTGTAATCAAGCCAGACTCTGGACTGACAGCCTTTGATAAGTCTTTCATCGGTCTTAGCAGAATCCGGATAATCATTCAAATTCTTCCCAAGTTCGATAAGATACTCGTATTTATCGAGCCAATCCTCGTACATTGAAAATTCATCTATGACTTGATTCTCTGCTTCTGTCAATGTCATTCCTTCAAAAATCTCCATAATTATTTCAACATATCAATAGCCTTTGCAAGGCTTTTTATAAAATATTCAGCTTCTTGCATTGTATTGTAAGGAGCAAAAGAAGCCCTAAGCATCCCTGATACTCCAAATCGGTTCATCAAAGGCTCGGCACACATCTGTCCTGAGCGAACAGCAACTCCCATCTTATCCAAAATCAAAGCAAGATCTTCGTGATGTACCCCATCAACAATGAATGAGAAAAGCGGAATCTTATCTTCAGCTGTTCCACGTGGAACACCAAACAATTTGATTCTGTCATCAGCTTCAAGAGCATCCAGAATATAATCCCTTATACCATCGCTGTAACTTTGAATCTCTTCGTTTCTCAGATATTTCAAAAACTCAACAGCCGGTTTCAGAGTAACGGCAGAAGAAAAATTCTGCGTACCAGCCTCATACTTCATAGGCAGTGGAGCGTATGTAGTCTTATCAAAAGTAACAGTTCCGACCATCTCCCCTCCACCCATATAAGGAGGCATCTGCTCCAACCATTTCTTCTTTCCATAAAGCACTCCCGTACCTGTTGCCGCATATATTTTATGACCGGAAAACGCATAAAAGTCGCAATCCATATCACGTACATCAACCGGACAATGCACAGAACCCTGCGCCCCGTCAACAAGAACTGGAACTCCTTTCGAATGACATATTTCCACAATTTTCTTTACCGGATTAATTATTCCAAGAACATTGGAAATATGCGTAACACATACAATAGCTGTCCTGTCATTCAACATCTCGGGAAGTGTCTCTACTTTCAAATGCCCTGATTCATCAACAGGCAGAACTTTCAGAACGGCACCTTTGCGCTCACATAAAAACTGCCAAGGCACTATGTTGGAGTGATGTTCAGCCTCAGTTACTATGATTTCACTCCCCTCTTTCACAAACGCCTCACCGAAACAAAAAGCAGCAAGATTAATTGAAGCTGTAGTACCGGAAGTGAAAATAATCTCCTCGCGACTTTCCGCATTAAGATATTCCCTTACGACATCTCTGGCCGTCTCGTAAGCCTCTGTAGCTTCAGCTGCCAGCAAATGTACTGCCCTGTGAAGATTAGCATTGGAATTCACAGAAGACTCAGTCCATTTGTCTATCACAGATGCCAAACGGTGAGCTGTAGCAGCATTGTCAAGATACACAAGCGGCTTTCCATACACTTTTCTCTCAAGTGCAGGAAACTGCGAACGTATGTCATCAATTATAGCCATAAACCTATGTTTCAAAATCTTGCAAATTTACTAAACTATTTTCTCATTTATTCTGATTTTGTAATAAATTTGCACAAGAACAATAAAAACCGGAGAAATGATAGACTACATAAAAGGAAAATCAATTGAACTTACTCCGACGGATATGGTCGTGGAGTGCGGTGGTATAGGATATAAGATTCTCATATCACTTCAGTCATACGAAGACTTCAACGGAAAGGAAGATGTAAAAGTATATATTCATCACCATATAAGAGAAGATGAGGAACTATTCTACGGATTCTTTTCAAAAGATGAAAGAGAACTATTCAGACTGCTGATAGGAGTCTCGGGAATCGGAGCGTCAACAGCTCGTATGATGCTCTCTTCTTTAAGTGCTGAAGAAATCAGAAACGCTATAATAGCAGAAGATGTCAACAAGATAAAAAGCATAAAAGGCATAGGGATAAAGAGTGCACAACGACTGATTCTTGAATTGAAAGATAAGGTAATCAAAGGTGCAGGAGCTGAAAACACTACCCTTTTCGCTTCAGGCAACAGCAACACTGAAGAAGCTGCAACGGCTCTGGTTATGCTCGGATTTACAAAGGCAAACGTTACAAAGGCACTCAACTCTGTTGTAAAAGAAAAACCTGGAGCATCCGTAGAAGAATTAATTAAACTCTCGCTCAAAAAACTTTAGACTTCAGGTATCGGATTTACTTCAGGTATCAGATACATTGTATTGCCGATAATAAATACACTATATTCAACAAGGGGGCGACTCATAATCACGAGTCAGCCCCCTTGTTAAGTTTATCGTCCGAAATAAACGAGCAATACGGATATATCGGCAGGTGAAACACCTGAAATTCTGGACGCTTGAGCTATTGTCCTTGGTGCATATTTCTTAAGTTTCTGTCTGCATTCAATCGAAAGACTCTCCACCTTGTCGAAATCAAATCCATCTGGTATAGACAATGATTCAAGTCTCATTATCTTATCTGCCAGCTGTCTTTCCCTTTCTATATAGCCCTTATACTTGATTGAAATCTCTGAAGCATCGAGAACCTCCCTCTTGTAATTCGATGTAATCACCTCATCGAAAGAAACCTCCTTTAACAGAGTTACAGGATAGTCACAATTACATTTCAAAACATAAGAAGCATCTTTAAAGGCCAATTTATCTCGATATGCTTCAGAATATTTTTCGGAAAGCTCTGAATATTTGCCGTACTCAAGTAATTCAGAATAAGAAACTCCTGGTTTAAGAAGCTGCGTCAAAGGATTTGAGAAAACAGTGTCATTATTTATATTATATCTTTCAAAAGTTCCACGTGGAACGAAATTATATAAATCTGACAATGTAACCTGCGGTCTCGAAACAAGATTAGAAATACGGACACGGTTACCTATTGCAGAAGAATCAACAGATTCAAGATAAGAATTTACATCATCTGGCTTAACAGAAGCTTCTGCAAAGAAATCATTAAGTTTTGCAACAGAATCATACTTACGCATTGTATATTCATATCTGAAATCATCTGCAAGACCAATAGAATGCGACATCGGTGTAAGTCGCAAATCCGCATTGTCCTGGCGGAGTAGTATTCTGTATTCCGCACGCGAGGTAAACATCCTATACGGCTCGTCAACGCCTTTAGTAATCAGGTCATCTATCAGCACACCAATATAAGCTTGATCTCTCTTCAATATGAAAGGATCCTTTCCCACAACTTTAAGATGAGCATTTATACCGGCAACGAGACCCTGAGCTGCTGCCTCTTCATACCCTGTAGTTCCATTTATCTGACCTGCAAAAAACAGATTCTCTATAGTCTTAAGTTCGAGAGTCGGTTTCAATTGGGTCGGATCAAAATAATCATACTCTACAGCATAAGCAGGTCTGTATATTTTAGCATTCTCCAGTCCCTTTATCGAATGCAAGGCATCCAACTGAATTTGAAGAGGAAGAGATGAGGAAAATCCCTGAAGGTAATATTCATTATTTCCCCTACCCTCCGGTTCAAGGAAAAGCTGATGTTCCGTCTTGTCCGAGAATGTTCTCAACTTATCCTCGATACTTGGACAATACCTAGGCCCTATTCCTTTTATCATTCCAGTGAACAAAGGCGACTCTGAAAATCCGGACTTCAATATTTCGTGAACATCAGGATTAGTATGCACAATATAGCAAGGCATCTGAGGAGTGCCGTTCTGTGCAGTCGAAAGATAAGGAAGAAAAGAAAACTTATCCGGAGTCTGATCACCAAACTGAGGAACCAGAGAATTGACATCTACGGATGATATATCAATACGAGGAGGAGTACCTGTCTTCATTCTTGCAGTCTCCACACCCATTGAAACAAGTTGCTGGGTAAGACCGTGAGAAGACAACTCTCCTATCCTTCCACCCTCGAACATATTGCGTCCAATGAAAAGTCTGCCGTCAAGGAAGGTTCCTGCGGTTAGGATAACTGTCTGAGAATTGAATATTGCTCCCGTAGTCGTACATACTCCCGTAATTTTTGAACCACGGAAAAGAAAACGAGTGACAGTATCTTGGTAAAGGTCTAATTTACAATTAGTTTCGAGGATTTTTCGCCAATTTGCAGAGAACAGCATTTTATCACATTGAGCGCGAGGGCTCCACATAGCCGGTCCTTTGGATCTGTTCAGCATCCTGAATTGCAATGTAGAGGCGTCTGTTATAATGCCGGTATAACCTCCCAAAGCGTCTATCTCCTTAACTATCTGCCCCTTAGCAATACCACCAATGGCAGGATTACACGACATCTGGGCAAATTTTGCCATATCCATAGAGATAAGAAGGACAGATGAACCCATCCTGGATGCAGCCATTGCGGCCTCACAGCCTGCGTGACCGCCACCTACAACTATGACATCATACTCTCTACTCATACCAGTTCCCTCAATGACAAATAATAATTTTCCTTACTCCTCATTACAGCTATATCATCATCATTATGGTCATCATATCCTATAAGATGAAGGAGACCGTGAACGATTACCCTGTTCAGCTCTTCAGAGAACTCGGTCCCATACTCGGCTGCATTCTCACGTACAGAATCCACACTGATGAACAAGTCACCGGACAACTTGTCTCCCTCGCAATAATCAAAGGTTATGATGTCCGTAAAATAATCGTGTTGCAGAAACTTCTGATTGACATCAAGAATATAATTGTCCGAACAAAAGATGATGGAAATATCCCCCAGCCTTCTGATTTCGCTCTCTGCTACAAGTCTCAACCATTTGGTGTTCCTTGCCTTTCCCTTGAATATGAAATCCGTGTCTTCGAAATAATAAGAAACCATAATTTGATATAAATTAACTATTTCGCACAGCGAAATTAAAGATTATGCGAAAAAAAATTTCTGCAAATCTACAAAATGTATAAAAAGTTTGAAATAAAAATTATTCTTTCTAACTTTACCGGGCAAAAACTGAGTAAAACTACTAACAGATATGGAAATCAAAAAGTCAGAGAAGGCAAGCTTGGAGAACAAGAAACTCCTGTTTGTAGAAATAGGGCTTGTTATTGCACTCGGCATAACACTCGCGGCATTCGAGTGGACAAGCACTGAAACTAAAGTATCCACACTTGAGGATACTACGCAAGTTGTACTCGAAGAGGAATTTGTTCCTATTACTCAGGAAACACCTCCTCCTCCACCATCAGCACCTAAGATACCTATTCTTTCAGACCAGATTGACATCGTTGATGACGAAATCAAAGTTGATGACGAGTTGTTTATGAACCTTGAAGATGACGCCAACACCGGAGTTGAGATTATGGACTACGTAGAAGTAGAGGAAGAGGTTGTTGAAGAGGAAGCTATTCCTTTCCAGCTCGTAGAGGAGAAGCCGTCATTCCAGGGAGGCGATGCGAACCAGTTCTCTAAATGGGTGAACTCAAGACTTGTATATCCTGAGATTGCAAAAGAGAACGGAGTTCAGGGACGTGTTACTCTCCAGTTTACCGTAGAAAAAGACGGTAGCGTAACAAAAGTGAGAGTCCTCCGTGGCGTTGACCCTTCACTTGACAAGGAAGCAGTAAGAGTCGTTTCTATGTCACCAAAGTGGAAACCAGGAAAACAGAGAGACCGCGCAGTTCCTGTAACTTACACATTCCCTGTTATCTTCCAGTTGAGATAATCAAAGAAAACATAAAAGAATAAAGGCCGACCAATATGTTTGATCGGTCTTTTTTTTAAAGAAAAGATATGGCAAAGATTTTACCACAAGACATAAAGGAAAAAGCAGTATTTGTCGGAGTCATCAAACAAGGTGACGACGAAAGGCAGGTAATGGAATACCTGGATGAGCTGGAGTTTCTTGCTGAGACAGCAGGAGCTGTGGGTACCAAGAAATTCATACAGAAGGTTGACAAACCGGACAATAGGACATATATCAGAAGCGGTAAGTTACAGGAAATCAAAGAATACATCGTGGAAAACGAAATTGATGTGGTAATTTTCGACGATGAGCTATCCCCTACCCAGTTAAGAAACATCGAAAGGGAGCTGAATATCAGGATTCTTGACAGAACCAACTTGATACTTGATATTTTTGCACAAAGAGCAAAGACTGCATACGCGAAAATGCAGGTTGAACTTGCACAGTACCAATATCTGCTTCCACGACTTACAAGGATGTGGACACACCTTGAAAGACAAAAAGGAGGTATCGGAATGAGAGGTCCCGGAGAGACCCAGATTGAAACGGACAGACGTATCATACAAGACAAGATAGCAAAGCTGAAAGACCAGCTTAAGAAAGTTGACAAACAGATGGCATCACAAAGGGGAAACCGAGGCTCGCTTGTCAGAATTTCCCTTGTAGGATACACCAATGTCGGTAAAAGTACTCTTATGAATTTGCTTGCAAAGAGCGATGTTTTTGCAGAAAACAAGCTGTTTGCAACTTTGGATACAACTGTACGTAAAGTTGTTATTGAAAATGTTCCATTTCTTTTGAGTGACACAGTCGGATTTATCAGAAAGTTGCCTACACAGTTGGTAGAAGCGTTCAAAAGCACACTTGATGAGGTAAGGGAAGCTGATATCCTGATGCACGTAGTGGATATTTCACATCCGAACTTCGAGGAACACATAAGAGTAGTAGAAGAGACATTGAAGGATATAAAGGCAATAAACAAGCCTATTTTCGTCGTTTTCAACAAAATTGATGCATACAGGTATGAAGAGTACGACGAGTTCTCTTTAGAGCCTAAAAGGCCTGAAAACTACACATTGGAAGAGTTCAAGAACAGTTGGATTGCAAAAGAAAATACCCCTTGCATATTTATATCTGCTAAAAACAAGATAGGTATCGATAAGTTAAGAGGAGACCTTTACAAGATGGTAGCTGAAATCCACGCAGGACGTTATCCGTTCGACAATTTCCTCTGGTAGGAATGAGGATGAAAACAAAAGCTCATACAACAGGAATAAAATAATTAAACAAAACGGGCAACTCGGATTTTCGAGTTGCCCGTTTTGATTATCTGATGTAACTTGAAAACTAATGTTTTCCCGTCACAATATTAGTCCTGGAACTTAGCGCAAAGATACTCGCGGTTGAGACGTGCAATATGTGAAACGGTAATATGTTTCGGACATTCCATCTCGCACGCTCTGGTGTTGGTACAAGCTCCGAATCCAAGCTCGTCCATCTTCGCAACCATAGCTTTTGCTCGTTTTGCTCCCTCTACCTTTCCCTGTGGAAGAAGTGCGAGTGAACTTACGCGGGCTGCAACAAAAAGCATTGCCGAGCCGTTCTTACAAGTTGCAACACAAGCGCCGCATCCGATACAAGCTGCACCATCCATACTCTCCTCTGCTTTCTCGTGAGAAATAGGAATAGCGTTACCGTCTGGAACTCCACCTGTACCTACAGAAATAAATCCTCCGGCCTGAAGAATCTTGTCAAAGGCCTGACGGTCTACAACAAGGTCCTTGATTACAGGGAATCCCTTACTTCTCCAAGGTTCAATAGTGATGGTATCGCCATCTTTGAACTTGCGCATATGCAACTGGCAAGTTGTAACCTCATCATCTGGACCGTGTGCCCTACCATTGATGTAAAGTGAACAAGCACCGCAGATGCCCTCACGGCAGTCGTGGTCAAATGATACAGGACCGCTGCTGTGGCAGCCTTTCTCAACAGCGACAGGATCTGCACCCTCGGCGATCAACTGCTCATTGAGAATATCGAGCATCTCAAGGAAAGAGCTGTCCGGAGATATGTTCTTCACCTTGTAGGTCTCAAAATGTCCTTCCGCCTTGGCGTTTTTCTGACGCCAAACTTTCAAAGTCAAATCCATGTCAATTAGTCTTTATAGTTTCTAGTTGCAATCTTAATATTTTCGTATACAAGAGGCTCCTTGTGGAGTTCAGGCTCAGCGCCTTCTCCCTTGTACTCCCAAGCGGCAACATACATGAAGTTCTCGTCATCACGCTTAGTCTCGCCGTCTTCAGTCTGCATCTCCTCGCGGAAATGTCCACCGCAGGACTCTCTTCTGTTAAGAGCATCGCGAGCCATAAGTTCACCGATTTCAAAGAAGTCAGCAAGACGCAATGCCTTCTCAAGCTCCTGGTTGAACTCACCGTTGTCACCGGCTACATATACATTCTTCCAGAAATCAGCTTTGAGTGCCTTGATAAGCTCAATGGCTTTTTTCAGACCTGCCTCATTACGAGCCATACCTACATACTCCCACATAATGTGTCCGAGTTCCTTGTGGAAAGAGTCTACAGAACGTTTGCCTTTTACAGCAAAAAGTTTCTGAATCTTGGCTTTGACAGCCTTCTCAGCCTCTACGAACTCTGGCGCATTGGTGTCAGTCTTAGGCTCCTTGAACTTGGAAGCAAGATAATCACCTATTGTGTATGGAAGAACGAAGTAACCGTCAGCAAGACCCTGCATCAAAGCAGAAGCACCGAGGCGGTTTCCACCGTGATCAGAGAAGTTAGCCTCACCGATAGCGTAAAGACCAGGGATTGTAGTCATAAGGTTGTAGTCAACCCAGATACCACCCATAGTATAGTGGATAGCCGGATAAATCATCATCGGCTCCTTGTAAGGGTTTGTATCGGTAATTTTCTCGTACATCTGGAAAAGGTTACCGTAACGCTCTCTGATTTTATCTTCACCAAGTCTGTCGATTGCAGTCTTGAAATCAAGGAACACGGCAAGTCCGGTCTCGTTTACACCGAATCCTGCGTCACAACGCTCCTTTGCAGCACGTGAAGCCACGTCACGAGGAACAAGGTTACCGAATGCTGGATAACGACGCTCGAGATAGTAGTCACGATCCTCCTCTTTGATATCAGAAGGTTTGATCTGATGCTTGCGGAGTTTCTCAACATCCTCTTTCTTCTTAGGTACCCAGATACGTCCGTCGTTTCTCAATGACTCTGACATAAGGGTAAGCTTTGACTGCTGCTCGCCGTGAACAGGAATACAAGTTGGGTGAATCTGAGCGAAACAAGGGTTTGCGAAGAATGCACCTTTCTTGTAGCACTGCCAAGCTGCCGAACCGTTACTGTTCATCGCATTTGTCGAGAGGAAGTAAGTGTTACCGTAACCACCTGAAGCAATAACTACAGCGTGTGCACCGAAACGCTCAATTTCTCCTGTAACAAGATTTCTTGCTATGATACCTTTAGCCTCACCATTGATGAGAACGAGGTCAAGCATCTCGTAACGAGGATACGACTTGACGGTACCTGCAGCAATCTGACGGTTAAGAGCAGCGTAAGCACCAAGGAGAAGCTGCTGTCCGGTTTGACCGCGGGCATAGAAAGTACGACTTACCTGAGCACCGCCGAATGAACGGTTTGCAAGAAGTCCACCGTACTCTCTTGCGAAAGGTACGCCTTGTGCGACACACTGGTCGATGATGTTGTTGCTGACTTCTGCAAGCCTATATACATTGGCTTCGCGAGAACGGTAGTCACCGCCTTTGATGGTATCATAGAAAAGACGATAGACTGAGTCGTTGTCATTCTGGTAGTTCTTTGCTGCGTTGATACCTCCCTGAGCTGCGATTGAGTGAGCGCGTCTTGGAGAGTCGCTAATGCAAAATACCTTGACATTGTAACCAAGCTCTCCAAGGGAAGCAGCTGCAGACGCTCCACCGAGTCCGGTTCCGATGACAATGACGTCGAGTTTCCTTTTGTTGCCTGGGCTGACAACACGGATCTGAGATTTGTGCTTTGTCCATTTCTCAGACAAAGGTCCCTCAGGAATCTTAGAAATTAGTTTTTCGGCCATTTTATAGTATTGATTGAAATTTCGGCACAATTTTACGGATTTTTAGGCAAACGAACAAACTTTCAGTACAATGTAAGCCCAAAAGTTTACAAACATAATAAAAAAAGTCTGAAACGCGCCAAAAACAAGTATGAAACATCTCAGGAACTGTCAAGAACAGATATAAGACATAGACCTGAAAACCGGATCAAAAACGAGAGCTAAAACAAGGTATTTCCATCCTCGCCTGACTCGGGCAAAATCCCCAAATGAGTATAAGCAAGAGAAGTCGCTTCCCTACCTCTCGGAGTCCTCACGATAAAGCCCTCCTTTATGAGAAAAGGTTCGTAAACTTCCTCAAGAGTTCCCTGGTCTTCTCCAACAGCAGTAGCGATAGTATTGGCACCTACCGGACCTCCCTTGAACTTGGTAATAATCGTCCTCAGAATCTTGTTGTCGATAGCATCCAATCCCCTCTTGTCTATGTTGAGAGCATCGAGTGCGTACCGGGCAATTTTCAAGTCAATCCGACCGTCTCCCATCACCTGTGCAAAATCCCTTACACGCCTCAAAAGTGAGTTGGCAATTCTCGGTGTTCCACGGCTTCTGAGAGCAACCTCGAAAGCGGCATTTTCATCGATGCCAATCTTCAAAATAGAAGCACTCCTTTTTACTATATTTACGAGGGTTTCAGTATCGTAATATTCCATCGCGCAAGTGATACCGAAACGAGCTCTCAAAGGAGCTGTCAGAAGTCCGCTTCTTGTAGTCGCTCCGACAAGAGTGAAAGGATTAAGAGAGATTCTCACGGACCTTGCTCCCGGTCCTTTGTCGATCATAATATCTATGACGAAATCTTCCATCGCCGAATAGAGATACTCTTCCACAACAGGAGACAATCTATGTATCTCATCAATGAAAAGTACATCTCCTTCATCAAGAGAAGTAAGGAGTCCGGCAAGGTCTCCGGGCTTGTCAAGAACAGGTCCGGAAGTAACCTTCATATTTACTCCGAGTTCATTTGCGATGATGTGTGCAAGGGTAGTTTTTCCAAGTCCCGGAGGACCGTGAAAAAGTACGTGATCGAGGGACTCTCCTCTCATTTTTGCAGCAGCGACAAATATCTTCAGATTGGCAATGATTTTCTCTTGTCCGGAAAATTCCTGAAGGTCCTGCGGCCTTATAATTCCATCCAATTCCTTATCTTTGCCCTCACTGATTTTGCGTGGGTCGAAATCGTTATTCATAACAGAAACAAAAATAATAATATACAAATATAGATTAAATTTAAATATTTAATAATTATCATAGAATTGTTAATATGTTAATAACGTATAATGTATATTGTGTTTCAACGAGTTACACTGTTGATTACTGTTGATAACCTGTTTATGAACTAATTTGTAAAATGTTTATTAATAATTTTGAATTGAAACAAAAGTATAGGAATATACAGGTTTTCCTCAATTACTAATTAAGTTTTCAAATGCTTTCAACAGGGTTATTAACGGGTTATCAACAGAAAAATGGGCAAAATGTTAATAAGTTTAAAAAGTGTAAAAGATATTGCTGAAAAACTGGTTTCACAACGTGAAATAATGTGTTCCGGGCTGTTTCTTTCGGCAAGGTGGTTCGTAGTTTCGCAGCTTGATTATCAAGGAGTTCAGTTGATTGTATTGCCTGATAGGGAGGCTGCTGAATATTGTGCTGCGGATTTGTACAATTTGATGGAAGGTGATGTTGTTTTCTTCCTTCCGGATTCTGGGCGCAATCTTGAGCGCAGCAACTATAAATCTTCCCTTGGAGTTCAGAGGACATCGGCAATCGGGAAAGTGCTGGAGCATCCCGGATCAGGCTCTCCCCTGTTGGTTGTGACATATCCTGAAGCGTTGGTGGAAAATGTTCCTGACCCCCGTGAAATAAGTCGTAGTCTGATGAGAATTTCAGTCGGTGACGAGCTCTCATATGACG